>ULNF01035182.1_pt1 | contig 31277 bp, 37 predicted proteins | sample 1951851 | NCBI WGS metagenome assembly ULNF01 (sample SAMEA4835570, study PRJEB28245) | human gut metagenome | biome: gut microbiome; material: fecal sample | place: Denmark | collected 2008 | reverse complement strand
TTCAAAATGCCATGGGAGTAACGGAGCCTGTTTTGATATTTTAAAAAGTCTTGGACATACGATAATAAAACCTGTTCCTGCGCTGACCTGGCTTAAGATTGAAGAGAAGTATACAAAACTCTGGGCGGGGGTTAGAGTAAACGGAAAAATAAAGGCGTATGATGAAAATAAAAATGAACTTGCAGAAGACAGCGGTGAGTTGCAGCTTGTGTCGACCGGAATATCAGGTATTCCTGTTTTTCAGATTAGCAGATATATTTCAAGGCAGTTGGAAAAAACAAAAAGAGCTTATATAGAAGCCGATTTTCTGACTGAATTTTCAAAGGATGAACTGCTTGGAGAAATACTAAGGCGCAGGCAGGACGAACAGGAACTTGAGGTGTCTTATATTCTTGAGGGAATTATGAATAATAAGCTTGTTGATGCCATATTGTCGAGGGCGGGAATAAATAAAAATAGTAAACTTAAGGATTTGACAACAGAGCAATGTGAACAGATTTGCAGTCTTATAAAGAAATTTGAAGCAGAAGTTAAGGATACGGCTGGATTTGACAACGCACAGGTGACTTGCGGAGGAGTAAGCAAAATAGAGGTAAACTTTAAAAATATGAGTTCAAAAATCTGCAAGGGATTATATCTTGCAGGAGAGATAGTGGATGTTGACGGAATTTGCGGAGGTTATAATCTCCAGTGGGCATGGAGCAGCGGTTACATTGCGGGAATAAGCGCAGCAGGAGGAAAATAACAGTGATACATATAGGTCAGTTGAAAGTACTGGTAGAAAAAGTCGCAGCCAAAGCAGACAGGCAGGACTTAAAAAAAGGTATAATATCAGCGGGTGAAATGTCTGTAATTAAAAAATATATAGAGAAGAAATTAAAGATAAAAGCGGATGACATTAGAAATATCGAGATATTAAAAAAGTCGGTAGACGCAAGAAAAAAAGAACAATTATCGTTTGTGTATCAGCTCGATATTGAGTGTGACAACGAAAAGAAGATTGTAAGCCGTTATAAAAAAAATGATGTGTCTTTAAAAGAAAAAAAGACTATAGTCAGGGAAATAAATGACAATATACCGCCTGAAAATAAAGGTCAGACTGTTATTGCGGGATTTGGCCCGGCTGGAATTTTTGCGGCTTACGAACTTGCCAAATCAGGGTATAAACCTATAGTCATTGAGAGAGGTCTTGATGTTGAAAACAGAAAAAAAACTGTTGAGAAGTTTTGGAATACGGGAGAACTTGACACAGAATGCAATGTCTCATTTGGTGAGGGCGGCGCCGGAACTTTTTCTGATGGAAAGTTAAATACGATGGTAAAAGACAGATTTGGATATAACCGCAAAGTGCTTGAGACATTTGTAAGGTTTGGTGCTCCGAAGGAAATACTTTATCTTCAAAAGCCGCATATAGGAACGGACAAATTGGCTGATGTAGTAAAAAATATGAGATTAGAGATAGAGAGACTTGGCGGTGAGGTAAGATTTGGTGTAAGGCTTGACAGCATAAACACAGAAAAAGAAAACGAAACACAGAAAATCGTGTCGGTAAATGTCACAGACAGGGAGAGTTCACAAAAACAGGAGATAAAATGTGAAAAACTTATTCTTGCCATCGGACACAGCGCAAGAGATACTTTTATAAGCCTTCATGAAAGTGATGTCGAAATGCAGCAGAAATCATTTGCGATAGGTGTGAGAGTTGAACATCTGCAGGAAATGATAGGCAGAAATCAATATGGTGACATGTATAAAATACTTCCGACAGCGGATTATAAGCTTACTCATCAGACTAAAGATGGAAGAGGAGTATATTCATTTTGTATGTGTCCGGGCGGTTATGTTGTGAATGCATCTTCGCAAAAAGGCATGCTTGCGGTAAATGGCATGAGTAATTATCTTCGTGACAGCAAAAATGCCAACAGTGCAATGGTTGTGACAGTCGGTCCAGAGGACTATGAGAGTGATGACGTGCTTGCAGGAATGAGATTTCAGCAGAAGTGGGAGAAAAAAGCGTATGAGGCAGCAGGCGGAAAAATTCCGGTACAGTTATTTGGTGATTTTAAGAAAGACAGAGTGAGCAGTGAATTTGGTGAGGTCATACCTGAGACAAAAGGTGAGTATGCTTTCGCAAATGTGAGAAAGATAATTCCTGAGAGTGTTGCTTCTTCTATAGAAGAGGGCATAACGGCATTTGAAAAGAAGATAAAAGGATACAGCAGGGATGACACGCTGTTGCTTGGAATAGAAAGCAGGACATCCTCACCGGTAAAGATATTGAGAGATGAGTCCATGCAGTCAAATATCAGAGGAATATATCCGTGTGGTGAAGGTGCCGGGTATGCAGGCGGAATAACATCTGCCGCAATGGATGGAATAAAAATCGCAATGCAGATAAAAGGAGGAAATTATAAATGACAATGGATGAAAAGATAAAGAGAATAAATGAGTTGTATCATAAATCACAGGCAGAAGGGCTTAATGAGGAGGAACTTGCCGAACAGAAAAGACTGCGACAGGACTATATAGCGTCAGTCAGAGGAAATCTGACAAGCCAGCTTAAAGGGATAACAGTTGTAAATCCTGACGGAACTGTAGTTGATATGAAAAAGAGAAGAAAGAAGCTGCATTGATATATGAAAAAATCTGTTTTAAGAAAAGAAATGAAGCTGCTGCGAAAATCTATGGACAAAAATGATAGAACAGCAAAAGACAAAAAAATCTTTGAAAATCTCATTAAACTGGATAGCTTCAAGAGCAGCAGTTGGTTTTATGTATATGTATCTTATGGCACAGAAGCAGATACGAAAAATCTTATTGAATATTTGTTTGAGTTAAAGAAAGAAAGAGAAATACATGTTGCTGTTCCAAAAGTTTTAGGTGATGAGATGGATTTTTTTGAAATTAACTTATTTTCGGAGTTAGAGAAAGGCTGTATGGGGATATTAGAACCTTCAACCGGCAACAAAGTAAAACCTGAAAATGCATTTATGGTGTTGCCGGGACTTGCATTTGACGAGGAACATAAAAGGCTTGGATATGGCGGTGGCTTTTATGATAAATATCTTAGTAAATACGGCGCTGAAAGATTTATGAAGGTGGCGGTATGCTATGATTTCCAGATGCAAAAGAAAGGTGTAATAGCCTCAGATAGCAACGATATCAAAGTTGATATGATAGTCACGGATAAAGCATATTATTAAAAAAGACATCCATAACGCATTAGTTTATATTTGTTTACAAATATAATTTCTTTTTTAGAACTAATCACAATTTGAACACAAACAATACACAAACAGAACATAGTTACAATGTATTATTGTACTTGTAATAAAGATACAGAGAAAATTAAAAATTACGGTTAGTGCTTAGGCACCACCGTTGGTGATTAGATTTCTGAAAGGAGAGATTTATATGCGTAAAAATAATTTTTTAAAGATAACAACATATGCAGCAGTATTTGGTTTGATTGGTGGAATGAGTTTTGAAGGAACAACTTACATTTCAAATAAGTATATAAATAAATCATCTGTTGAAAGTTCAAAAACAACAAGCAAGAGTATAGAAAAGACATCGACATTGTCATCAACAAGCACAAATACAAGCAGTTCTGACGGAGTGTCAGGAGTGTCAGAGAGTGTACTTCCATCAATAGTAGCAATAGATGTAAAGACGACACAGACATCAACAGATGTGTTTGGAAGAACTTATGAGCAGGATGCAAGCGGAAGCGGTTCAGGAATTATAGTTGCACAGGACAGCAAAAATATTTATATTGCAACAAATAATCATGTTGTAGCAGATGCGTCAAGTGTTTCAGTAACTTTCAATGACAAGAGTGTTTATTCGGCAACGGTAAAGGGAACGGATTCAGACTCAGACCTTGCGGTTGTTGAGGTTCCGCTGTCGAAACTTTCAGCAGACACACTCAGCAACATAAAAGTTGCAACATTAGGTGACTCTGACAAAGTTAAAGTTGGTGCACAGGCGATTGCGATAGGAAATGCACTTGGTTACGGAACTTCCGTAACAGTCGGATATATCAGTGCAAAAGACAGAGAAGTATCAGGTGAGGACAATACAATGAAGCTTCTTCAGACAGATGCAGCTATCAACCCGGGAAACAGCGGCGGAGCACTTGTTGATTCATCAGGTGCCGTTATTGGAATTAATTCATCTAAATATGCAGATACATCTGTTGAGGGAATGGGATTTGCAATTCCTATAAACACAGCAATTCCTATTATTAACGATATAGTAAAGGCACAGACTGTATCAGAGGATGAACAGGCTTATCTTGGAATAAAAGGAACAAATGTGACATCTGAGTATGCACAGTATTACAATCTTCCGGAAGGTATCTATGTATCAAGTGTGACATCAGGTTCACCTGCCGACAAAGCCGGAATCAAAAAAGGTGATGTTATCGTAAAATATAAGGGCAAAGACGTTACGACAATGGACGGGCTTCAGGAGAAAATGGCACTTTGCAAAGCCGGTGACAAAGTTGAGATAACTGTAAAAAGAGCTGACAATGGCGAATATAAGAGTGTTACATGCAATGTCACACTTGGAAAGAAATCAGATGCTCCTGAAAGCACAGAAAACAGTTCAGATAACGGTAACAGCAGCTCTGATTCAAACAGCGGACAAAGCGGTTCTTCAGGACAGTACGATAATAACGGACAGTATGGCGGCAATAACAATGGCTCATTATTTAACTGATAAATAGGAAACTTTAATTGATAAGCAGGAGGCATATATACCCATAAAAGGTAAAAAATATTGAAAAACATATTTACAACTTTGTTGTTCTATGTTATATTGTAATAGTTGTGTCTAATCAAAACGGCACAGGTTATTCAAATTACCGACGCTCAGTATCAGGTCGCTCCGTCCGGTTCTTAGTGTCAGGTGAAAATTACAAATACCCGTTATGGGACAGGAGGTTATTATGATTAGTAAAGAAAAGAAAGCTGAAATTATCAAGACTTATGGACGTACACCAGAGGATACAGGTTCTCCAGAGGTACAGGTAGCTCTTTTAACAGCACGTATTCTCGAACTTAACGAGCATTTAAAAGAGAACAAGAAAGATCATCATTCAAGACGTGGTCTTCTTAAAATGGTAGGTCAGAGAAGAAATCTTCTTGCTTACTTAAAGAAGAAAGATATTGAAGCTTATCGTGAACTTATTGCTAAATTAGGTTTAAGAAAATAATATCTTAACTTGTATTAGCATTGTGACAGAAGTCCTGTCAGTGAAGCCATTGGTTAAACAACGGCAGCTGACAGGACTTTTTTTTACAAAGGTGCGTAATACTTGCATATATTAAAATAAAATGGTATACTTATAAAGATATTGTGTGGGCAAAAGCCGAGACTGCTGAAAAGTATATCTTTTTTGTTTTACGAAACATAAAAGCATTATTTTTTATGTTATGTTAAGGTATATTTTTCAGTTGTTTCGGGACAGGAGCCTGCATAAATTTTGTTTTGCAGAGAAAGGAGATTTTCATGGCATACAAATCATTTTCCATGGAACTTGCCGGCAGAACTCTTACAGTAGAAGTTGGAAGAGTTGCTAAGCAGGCAAACGGTGCAGCATTGATGCACTATGGCGATACTACTGTACTTTGTACAGCTACAGCATCAGAAAAACCAAGAGAGGGAATAGACTTTTTCCCACTTTCAGTAGAGTTTGAAGAAAAAATGTATTCAGTAGGAAAAATTCCGGGAGGATTTAACAAACGTGAGGGTAAGGCATCAGAGAATGCGGTACTTACTGCACGTGTTATTGACAGACCTATGCGTCCGCTTTTCCCAAAGGATTACAGAAACGATTGTTCACTTAACAACCTCGTTCTTTCAGTAGATACAGAGTGCCGTCCTGAGCTTGTTGCTATGATAGGTTCAGCGATAGCTACATCAATTTCAGATATTCCATTTTATGGCCCATGCGCTACAACACAGTTAGGTATGGTTGACGGAGAGTTTATTGTAAATCCAAGCCAGGAAGTATGGGATAAGGGTGACCTTAGACTTACAGTTGCTTCAACAAGAGAAAAAGTTATCATGATCGAAGCGGGAGCAAATGAAATTCCGGAAGCAAAGATGATTGAAGCCATTTACAAGTGTCATGATGTGAATCAGACTATCATTGAATTTATTGATAAGATGGTTGAAGAAGTCGGAAAGCCAAAGCATGAATATACAAGCTGTGCTATTCCGGAAGAGATGTTTGAAGAGATTAAGAAGATTGTTCCTCCGGAAGAGATGGAAGTTGCAGTATTTTCTGATGACAAACAGACTCGTGAGGAAAATGTGCGTCAGGTGACAGAGAAACTTGAGGAGGCATTTGCTGAGAATGAAGAGTGGCTTGAAATTCTTCCAGAAGCTGTATACCAGTATCAGAAGAAGACAGTCCGCAAGATGATATTAAAAGACCATAAGCGTCCTGACGGTCGTGAGATTACACAGATACGTCCTCTTGCCGCTGAGGTTGACCTTATACCTAGAGTTCACGGTTCAGCTATGTTCACTCGTGGACAGACACAGATTTGCAATATCACAACACTTGCACCTCTTTCTGAAAAGCAGAAGGTTGACGGACTTGACGCAAATGTTACAGAGAAGAGATATATGCATCATTACAATTTCCCTTCATATTCAGTTGGAGAGACAAAGCCTAGCAGAGGACCGGGACGTCGTGAAATCGGACATGGAGCATTGGCAGAGAAAGCTCTTATACCTGTTCTTCCAAGCGAAGAGGAATTCCCATACGCTATCAGAAGCGTATCAGAGACATTTGAGTCAAATGGTTCAACATCTATGGCTTCAACATGTGCGTCATGTATGTCACTTATGGCAGCAGGTGTACCTATCAAGAAGATGGTTGCAGGTATTTCATGTGGTCTTGTTACCGGCGAGACAGATGACGATTTTGTACTTCTCACAGATATTCAGGGGCTTGAAGATTTCTTTGGAGACATGGATTTCAAGGTTACAGGTACAACAGAGGGAATTACTGCAATCCAGATGGATATAAAGATTCACGGACTTACAAGACCTATCGTAGAGGGTGCTATTGCGAGATGTCGTGAAGCAAGGCTTTTCATCATGGATACATGTATGAAACCTGCTATCTCTGAGCCTCGTAAAGAAGTAGGAAAATATGCACCAAAGATTATTCAGATGCAGATTGACCCTCAGAAGATTGGTGATGTTGTCGGACAGAGAGGAAAGACAATAAATGCACTTATCGAGCGTACAGATGTTAAGATAGACATTACTGATGACGGAAATGTTTCTATCTGTGGAGAAGATGCAGATAAGATGGCAGAAGCAAAGAGACTTATAGAGGTCATAACTACTGATTACTATGAAGGTCAGATTCTTGAAGGAGAAGTGATAAGCATTAAAGAATTTGGTGCGTTCATTGAATTTGCACCCGGTAAAGAAGGCATGGTTCATATTTCAAAGATTGCTAAAGAAAGAATTGAGCATGTAGAGGATGTTCTTACATTAGGAGACCATGTAAAGGTTGTTTGTCTTGGAAAAGACAAGATGGGCAGAATGAGCTTCAGCATCAAAGATGTAAAATAAATATGGTTTTTGAATAAAAGCAGAGATGGAGATTTTGAATTTTTATCAAGATCTCCATTTTTTAACAGTTCAGCCTTTCATTTTTTACTTTTTTTATATAAAATACTCGACAATATACTTAAATGGTTGTAAAATGTATTTAAATGGAGAAAAAAGAACAGATATTGGAGAAAATAAATAGATGAGGAGTATTGTTACATGAAGAAAATGGATAATAAAAAATTTAACAGGCTATATTATGGGGTGTTTATATGTACTTTGTTTTCTGCAATATTATGTTTTGTTATCGGAGATAGTGATTTATCATATGACAAATATGTAACAGCATTTTATGGGGACAGTTATGGAAAGATAATAAGTATTATAAACCAGAAAGTTATAATTGCGGGAGTGGATACAAGGGTTATCCCGGTTTTACCTCTAAATGTAAAAGCTACATTGATAACTGTTATAGTTTTCATTGCAGGTTGTGTTGCAGTTCAGCTGCACACAAAAAAAAGTATATTTCTTGCTTTGGCAGGATGCATGAGTATATCATTTATACAGTGGTGGCTTATTTATAAGGGGATATTATATATTCCTATTATTGAGATTATTGTATTTGCCGGTTTTACGTATGTATTGCTGTCTGTCATCAAGAAGATTATATACAATTATAATACCAGAAATCTCCCGATAGGTGCTGTCGTTAAATTTGCGAAGAATATAGTAAATATGGAGTCGGAAACTACATATGCAAATTATCTTATAAACAATAAGAAACAGATTGAAAGGTCACTGTCTGCAAAGCTTGTTCATCCGGCACTGACAAAAGATTCAAGCCTTTTAAAGAAGATTGCAGCGGAAAGTCATAGAAATAAGAAGTTTGTTGAAACGCAGGTGTTTGGAAATGACAAACAGACAAGAACAACAGTATTGCAGACAAGAACAAAATTGTTTAAGGATTTTGAGTATCTGGCATTTATTCCTATGCCCATTATAGACAAAAGTTCGGAGGAACTTGTATATACAGTTATCGGTATAGACAAAAAAATGAGTGTACAGAGAGCTTCACATGTTTCAACTATGTTGTTCTCTATGTATATTTATTTCAGGGCAAGACATGAGAGAGACGAGCATCAGCGTGTATATTTTTCAATGCTTTCTCTAATGATTTCTGTGATAGATGCAAAAGATCCTGTTACGGCAGGTCATTCACAGCGTGTAGCTGAACTTTCAAGAGACCTCGGAACATGGCTTGGGATTGACAAAAATCAGATGTTTGAACTTGAATTTGCATCACTTATGCATGATATTGGAAAGATAGGTGTCTCAGACTACGTATTGAACAAGCCGAGTATCTTTACAAAAAGTGATTTTGAACAGATGAAAAACCATACCGTACGTGGTGCTGAGATGCTTAAAGAAGTCGGGATGAGTGAGGCTATAGTAGAGGGTGTAAGACATCATCATGAGAGAATTGACGGGCGTGGCTATCCTGACGGAATAGAAGGTGACGAGATAAATCTTATTGCTAAGATAATAAAAATTGCAGATGTTTATGATGCACTTACAAGCAAAAGACAGTATAAAGATGCTTGGAAGATAGATAAGGCAATGAATATTATTTACAATGGCAGAGGTATAGAATTTGATTCCGATATAGCGGATGTATTTATTGAACATATGGCACCGGATACATGGATTCCGCCTATTAAGAGCACGAAAAAGTCAGGAATAGACAGTCTGGTAGATAAAGCGGTAAGTATATCTGTCGATTTTTATCAGAAATATAGTGCTGAGATGGATGATAATTATGTTCTTATGAGCAGAAATAAAGATAAAGTTGATTTTTGCTGTGAAGATTCATTTATGGGATATGACTGGGGCGAAACATTCAACAACAGGAAGTTCCTTGTTGAGAAACCGCTTATTGTTGCCTATGAAGATAAAACAGAAAGTCTTGTATTTGCACAGTCATCCGATGATGAACATGTAGAAAAGATATATTATTATTTCTTTAAAGGATTTATAAATCTTGGCGTATATGTTTTAAAAAGAGAAAATGTTGGTGTTGTTTTAGATATACTTCTCAGAGAGTATGGTTCACCTGTAAAAGTCAGCGATGAGTTTATGGCATATAAGTGTAATAAAATGAGAATAGTATTTTATCATACAAATGATGATAAGTGCCTGCTTATCTATGCACCTGAGTATATGTGTGTCAATTATGTATTTGACAGTGAAAAAACAAATATGGCAAGTTAAATAAAACAATAGGATAAAATTTGGAAAGAGTTTGTTTTATATATGGAAAAAAAGAAAGTTAATACAAAAAAAATTTCAGGAATAGGTCTTATGATTGCACTGGCATTTGTCCTTAGTTATATAGAATCAATGATGCCGATAAATATTGGAATACCTGGAATAAAGCCAGGGTTTTCAAATATAGTTGTTATCTTTTCGCTATATGTATACAGTCCTTTAACTGCATTTGGCATTGCTATTGTCAGAATTATTCTTGTAGGATTGACATTTGGAAATTTTGCAAGTCTTATGTACAGTTTTGCAGGTGGTATGCTTAGTTTTGTGATTATGTATGTTTTGCGCAGATTGGATTTGTTTTCGGTAAACGGGGTGAGTGTTGCAGGAGGAGTAAGCCACAACATAGGTCAGATAATAGTGGCAATGCTTGTTCTCAAAACAAAACTGCTTATATATTATCTTCCGGCTCTTATAATATCGGGTATGATAGCCGGAATAGTAGTAGGCATAGCAGGAGGACTGCTTATAAAAAGAATTGGAAGATACATGAATGAAATGTAAGACAGAAGGGAGATAAGCCATAATTTACTTATGGCTTGTTTTTTTGCAATTTTACATGTAAAGCACTTTTACATACATAAATATACACATATGGCTATGAAACTATGAAGGATATTAAAAAAATGGAAAAAAGAGCATGACGGCGTTGTTATCATCAGCTATGGTTTTAACACTGCCCGGCGTAAATGAACTTAAAGTTCAGGCGGCATCTGTTATAAACAGGGATGACAGCAGTAATGAATAATTGATTTTTGTTGTATTTGTTGAAAAAACAGTAAAAATATTGCAAAAAATTATTCCATGAATGTGTAATCATTCATGGAATAATTTTCGTTGTGCGTAAGTATTTCGATAGTCAGATGGGCTTTGACCTGTGATTTTTTTAAATGCACTCGAAAAATTATGATTGTCAGAAAAACCGATTTCATAACCGATTTGTGAAATCGGTTTATTTGTGTCGTTTAATAATGCTTTGGCAATATCCATTTTTTCGTTTAAAATATAGGCTTTCAGGGAGACACCTGACGCTTTTTTAAAGAAAGTAGTTATATATTTTTCGTTGTAGCCAAAATACCCGGCAATTTCGCTGACCTTGAAATTTTCACGTATGCGCCAGGAGATATAATCTACAATATCCGTGTATAACTGAACCTGTTCACCTTTTAGTGAAACTCTTCCGTTTGAGAGATAAAGCTGGCTGTGCAGTTCTGCCAGTGCTGACGTTATGTTCAGCGAATTAAGCAGCTTATTTCCGTACTTTCTGTCGCTGTCCTGTAACTGTTTTAACAAAACTATGATTCTGTCAATGCGCGGAATTGTTTCGTGTACAGGAAGTATCATATTTGAAGATTTATGTATATTATTTAAAATATCGTTTTCGCTCATAGCACAAAGAGGAGATATAATTTCATTTGGATAAGAAAAATGTGTCCAGTAAAATGTACACTTTGAGGGTTTATATCCATATTGCTTTGTTGTCGGAGGCATTATAAGATATTCACCTTTTTTTATTACATATTGCTGTTTTTCGTCTGCGATGTACAACTCGCCGTCAGTCATAACAATAAATTCATAATCAATAAGCGCTCTTGTTATGTGAGTCCAGTTTTCGTCAGGAGCAATAAATTTTCCTGTCCAATTAAATTGTAAAGGCTGTGTTATCTGGAAATTTAATACATTCATATTATTTTTAAAATTTTACCTTTCCGCAAATTGCAAAATTAAAATTGTCAGATTAAGTATACCGTATAGATTACAGTATATAATAATGCCTGACGGGATGCAACTTATGACCGGTTCTCGATTTATGAAAAAATATATTTTTACTTATATTTTTACTTATATGGGAGACAATATTTATCAGACAATGAAAATATATTGAAGGGATAAATGGTTTACAATGGAAAATATAAGAGAATACGGAACACTGCAGATTGATGATGAGAAAAGCGGAAAACATTTTTTTGTTATATCTATTATAGGTGAAATAGAGGGGCACAACAGTGCATCAGATAAGATAAAAACAACTAAGTATGAACATCTCCTGCCACTGCTTGTTGCAATTGAGGGTGACGAGGAAATAGACGGTGTATTATTTCTTGTAAATACTGTTGGAGGTGATGTCTCATGCGGTCTTGCACTTGCAGAAATGATAGCGTCTCTCACAAAGCCGACAGTCTCACTGATAATAGGTGACAGCCATTCGATAGGGGTGCCGCTTTCGGTTGCGGCAGACCACACAATAATAGCACCGTCGGCAACAGTAGTAATACATCCTGTGAGAATGAGCGGAACGGTGCTCGGTGCACCGCAGACATATGAGTATTTTCAGCTCATTCAGGAGAGAATTACCAATTTTATAGCAAAGCACAGTGACATTGAAAAAAAGGATATAGAAAATATGATGGTCACGCCCGGAATATTAACAAGGGATCTCGGAACGATACTTGTGGGCAAAGAAGCGGTAAAAAGAGGTCTTTATGATGAGGTTGGAGGGATTTTTGAAGCCATTAAAAAGCTGAGAGAGATGTAGTCTTTCTCGGCTTTTTGCGTTATAGAAAAATGATTGTTGTGCTGGTTTTGCCCTTTTTTACAATATTATTAAGAAATTTATGATAATATTGCATTATGTCAATGTGTCCTATATAATGTTTAAGGAAAATAAAGACAAATTAAGGCAGACTACATAATCTGTGAATAAATATGGGAGTGTATATGAAAGAGAAACGAAGTGACGACAGAAAAAACAGCTTTAACAAAAGAAGTAAGGCGAAACGCAGAAAGAGAACAATAAAAAGAGTATTGTTAAGTGTATGTATCATTATCAGCGTGGTAGCCGGTTTTTTTGTGGCAAAAGCGCAGTATACATTTAATCAGTCGCTTAATCATGTTACAAGAAATTATGATTCGGCACTGTCAAAGGTTGACCTTAGCGGAATTAAGGTTAATTCTGATAATGATATAGTAAACCTTTTGTTTATAGGAAATGACCATCGAAAAGAGTGGAACGGATTTGTTGAGGAAGGACTTCCTGATGTCATGATGATAGGAACGCTTGACAAAAAACATAAATCTTTGAAACTTACATCATTGCTTAGAGATATGAAAGTGTATTCGTCGTCGACAGGAAAATACAGAAAATTGAACGAGTGCTTTAATGACGGTGGAATAAAGGGGGTATATAAAGCCATTGCAGAAAACTTCAATATAAAACTTGATGGATATGTTATGGTAGGATTTGACGCATTTACGCAGGCAATAAATGCAATAGGAGGCGTAGAGGTTGAACTCACGCAGACGGAAGTAGATTATTTAAGCCAGACCAATTTCATAAGAAAGAAAAAGTACCGCAAAGGTTTGAAAGTCGGCAAGCAGAAATTAAACGGGTATCAGGCACTCGGATACTGTCGTATAAGAAAGGGAAGAGATGTTATCGGCAAGTCAGTAGTGACGGCAAACGGACTCACGGATGATTATGGACGTACATGGAGACAGAGAACGGTAATAAGTGCCGTATTTGCCAAAATGAAGAAACAGCCGCTTTCAAAATGGCTTGATGTCGGAAATAAGGTTTTAAGCAATATTGAGACAGATCTTGGCAATAACGAAATTATATCACTTATGAAAGATACGGTATTTCTTGGAACAGCGGACGTAAAACAGCTTCAGATACCTATGGAGGGCTATTTCACAACAAGTTCCGACGGAGCATATCTGATTTCGACAAACGCAAGTGAAACCGACTGGAGTACAAATGCAGATATCTTGAAAAAGTTTATATTTAAATATAACGGAAACGGTGAATTTAAATATGATGACAAAAAATAAATATGAATAGAGTTTATATCAATTTCTGCGTTAAAAAGCCAAAGCGAAAATAATTCATTTTGAAATATTTATTGCAATAAATGTGATTTTCGTGTAGAATGATTGTTTGTAACTGATAAAAAATTCATTAGTATGTAATTTTGCAGAATGGAGGAAAATATGTGGAAGAAGATTGTTTTATCACTTCTCATAATAATTAGTGGCGTTGCCGGTTTTTTTGTGGCAAAAGCACAGGTTACTTTCAATAATACATTAAATCATGTAAACCGTGACTATGATACAGCACTTAAGAATGTTGATTTGAGTGGAATTAAAGTTAATTCTGATGATGATATTGTAAATATTCTTGTAGTCGGAAACGATTACAGAAAAGAAAAGGGTTATGATGCCAGCGGACTTACTGACACTATGATAATAGCAACTATGGATATGAAACACGGTATGCTCAAACTTACTACGCTTATGCGTGATATGGTTGTCGATATACCTGGACATGACCCTAATAAATTAAATTCTCCAAATTCATTTGGCGGAATTGAACTTCTCTACAAAACGATAGCACAGAACTTTAACATTGAGCTTGACGGATATGTTGAAGTTGGATTTGAGGCATTTGAGAAGATTGTCAATTCGGTTGGCGGAGTTGAAGTTGAACTTACTGAATCAGAAGCAAATTATTTGAATACAACAAACTATATTTCTAAGAAGAAATACAGACATGTAAAAGTAGGAAAGCAGATTCTTAACGGAAATCAGGCACTTGGATACTGCCGTATAAGAAAAGGTGGAACATTTACCGTTACAGGACTTACGGACGATTACGGACGTACATGGAGACAGAGAGCAGTTATAACTGCGGTATTTGACAAAGTTAAGGCGCTGCCTGCAACTAAATGGCTTGAGATTGCCAATAATGTACTTGACGGATATGTAACAACTGACTTAAGCAATGATAAAATTCTTGAGTATATCACAGATGTAGTGAAGATGGGAACTACAAAAGTTTATCAGCTTCAGATTCCTGTAAACGGATATTATAGAGCTTCAGCGAGCGGAGAGTACAGCTGCGGTTCTTCAATAGTCATGACAGATGGAGTAAACTCTACAAGAGACAGCAGTGCAAATGCCGAAGCATTAAATAAATTTATATTTGATTACAACGGTAAAAAAGCATTTAAATATGGTACATTTACAGCAGAGCAATAAATATGTTTTAATGATACATTAAGCAAGCACAATAAACATGTTTTGATGGCAGGCATCCGTCGTTTATGACGGACAGCCTGCTTTATCTTGTGTTAATTTAACTGAAAGTCATTGATACATTACACCAGTTTTTTTATAAGTAAAAGCAAATAATCGAAAAATGATGATTTGGCTATGGCTTCGGAAGTATATATAGGGATTTCTTTTATCTTTTTATCATCGAGCAGATAAACTATTTTTCCGACTTTTTCATTATTTTTTAAAGGTGCGTTTACGGTCTTTTTCAGATAGACTTTTCTTGAAATTTTATCCGAACTTTCATTGTTAACAAGAATATATTTAAAATCTTCCAAAGTTTTAAGTTTTATTTCATTCTTTTTTCCACCAGTTATTTTTAATGTCTCAGGTATTATCTTAGAAGTTTTTTCGGAATAGTTTTTGCAAAGAGAAAACCCGTAGTCTAAGAGTGAGGCTGCTTCGCTGAATCTTTTTTTGGGGTCGGGTGCCGCCATCACAACCGCGGTGAGACTGATGCCGTTTCTTTTAGCTGTAGCACTCAGACAATATTTTGCTTTTGATGTCGAACCTGTTTTAAGACCTGTGATACCGTTGTATGTCCTGATAAGTTTATTTGTATTGGTAAGTCCGAATTCTTTTTCGCCCTTTCTTGTCTTATGTGTTATCGTATCCATCCAAGCAGTAGAATATTTAGAGATTTGAGGATGTTTTGTGATGAGTTCCCTTGACATGAGGGCAACATCGTACGCACTTGAAAAATGACCTGACTTTATGGAGTCGTCAAGACCATTGCAATTTTTGAAATTACTGTGTTTCATGCCAAGCTTACGAGCCTTTTCATTCATCATTTTTACAAAGTCGGTTTCACTTCCGGCAATGTATTCAGCCATGGAAACTGCTGCATCGTTTGCACTTGATATGGATATACATTTTATCATGGTATCAACAGTCTGGATTTCACCAGGTTCAAGAAAGACCTGTGAGCCACCCATAGATGCGGCATACTCACTTGTGCTGACCTCATCATCAAGTTTTATTTTACCTGATTCAAGGGCGTCAAAAATAAGATTTAAAGTCATTATTTTTGTGATACTCGCGGGAATCATTTCTTTGTCTTTGTTTTTGCTGTATAATATACGTCCGTTGTTGTTCTCAATAAGAACTGCTGACTTTGAGGAAATATTAAGTGAATTGTTATTGGCATTATCTTTAGATATAATATTTTCTTTTATGTAATATTCATTAGAATGAAGTATTTGTCTGTTATTACCGGATACGGAAACAGCCATTGAAACAAATAAAGAAAATGAAATAAAGATGGAAATACATTTTTTCTTAAACATATGCCGTTATCCTTTTATATCGAAATTATATGTATTACTAAATATTTATTCGTGATTTAACATAATATTACAACAAAAGCAACTTCAAACACTGCTTAAAAAATTCACGGAGAAAATAATTCGTTGTTTTTAGGTGTAGCAAAATCCGGTTATTTTGTGTATAATAGTTTTCAGTGTAATTATGAAGAGTATAAGTCTGTCACCTGTTTTGAGATGACAGAAGAATGGAGTATTATAATGACAAGTAAACAGAGAACAGAATTAAAAGCGCAGGCAATGAAGCTTGACAGCATATTTCAGATAGGAAAATCAAGCCTTACACCGCAGTCTATTGAAGCTATAAGAGCGGCACTTAAAGCGAGAGAGCTTATAAAAATAAATGTGCTTAAAAATTGTGATGATGATACAAACGAACTTGCAAATCTTATTGCTGAGAGAACAGGAGCAGAAGTTGTGCAGGTTATAGGTAAGAAAATCATACTGTACAAACAGAATATGCAGAAACTTGAAAAGCGCCGTCTTGCGGAAAAGAGAGCTGAAAAGAAAAAAGAAGCAGCAAAGAAAAGAGCAAGAGAGAATAAGCGTGGCACAAAATCAGAGTGGACAAGAGCAGACAGTTTAAGAAAGAAAAGCCAGGCAAAAAAGAATAAGTAATATTTTTTGAAGTACGGAGGCAGTTTGATATGAGCAAAATCGGTATTATGGGTGGAACATTCAATCCGATTCATCGTGCACATGTGGAGATGGGAAAGGCATGTCTTGACCAGCAGAACTTAGATAAAGTTTTATTTATGCCATCTAAAAATCCTCCACACAAGGAAAAAAAGGATATACTTTCTGATAAGGAAAGAGCCGATATGGTTAAACTTGCGTTGTCGGAGTATGATGAATTGGAATTTTCCAATTTTGAATTATTAAGGCAGGGGACAACGTATACTGCCGATACGCTCAGACTGCTTCAAAAAGATAATCCGGAAGATAAATATTTTTTCATAATGGGTGCGGATTCGCTTTTGTATCTTGATGAGTGGTATAAACCGGACGAGATTATGAAAAGGGCTGTCATACTGGCTATAGGACGTGACTGTTCGACCAAATCAGAGTTAAGCGAAAAAAAGAGAGAACTGATTCAGGAATTTCCATATGCGGATATAAGGTTTGTGGAGATGGAGCAGATGCCTATAAGTTCAAGTGAAATAAGGCAGAGCATCGCCAACGGAGAGAATGTGGAAAAATATCTTGACGGTGAAGTGTGGAACTATATTTGTGACAATCATTTGTATAAAATGAGGTAAATAGAAACATGAAAGATGAATATAATAAGATAAAAGAGAAACTCAGTAAAAAACTTTCAGTAAAAAGATTTGACCATACAATAGGTGTAAGCTATACTGCAGCGGCAATGGCAATGAGATACGGATTAAATGTTGACAGGGCGGCAATGGCAGGACTTTTACATGATTGTGCAAAGTATATGACAGATGATGAACTTATCGAAAAGTGTACAAAGTATGGAATAGAATGCTCAGAGACGGAACTTAGAAACGGGTATCTTCTGCACGCAAAACTCGGAGCGTATTTATCAAAAGAAAAATATGGAATTGAGGACGAAGAAATATGTTCGGCTGTAAGATACCATACGACAGGAAAACCGGCTATGTCAGTTCTTGAGGCGATAGTTTTTACTGCGGATTATATAGAGCCGGGAAGAAAAGTGCTTTCAAATTTTAAATTGATAAGAAGCATGGCTTTTGTAGATTTGGATGAGGCTGTTTATCTTATACTTAAAAATACATTGTCATATTTAAATGACGAAAAGGAAGCAGAGCAAAGCCAAAAAGAGATAGATAAACATTCAGTTGAAGCGTATAAATATTACAAAAAAATCCATGATGAAAAAGTTGGACATTAAAAGTTAAATTATAGGAGGAATAGAATGACAAAACAAAAGGAAATGGCAAAAATCGCTTACAATGCACTTGATGAGAAAAAAGGTGAGGATATAAAAATTATTGATATATCAGAGATTTCCATTATGGCAGATTATTTTGTGGTCGCAAGCGGTTCAAGCACGACACAGATACAGGCTCTTGTAAAAAATGTTGAAGAAAATCTCCACAAAGCAGGATGTGTTATGAAAAGAATGGAAGGTGACAGAAACAGCTCATGGGTACTGCTTGATTTTGGAGATGTTGTTGTACATGTCTTTAACAGAGAGGACAGATTGTTCTATGATTTAGAAAGAATATGGTCAGACGGTAAGATAGTAGAACCAGAGAATTTATAGTTACTGCTCATACTTGCAATATAAAAAATAGTCGAACATTCTCTTGAACATACGTTTGACAATGTGGAACAAATGTGCTAAAATTAGTTAAATAAATTAAATTCGGGAGGATGAATTATGGCAAAGGAAAGAATATCTGCAAAGCAGAAAGAAATACTTGACTTTATTAAATCTGAAATTTTAAATAAAGGATATCCGCCTGCTGTACGTGAAATATGTGAAGCAGTAAATCTTAAGTCTACATCATCAGTGCATTCACATTTAGAGACACTTGAGAAAAACGGATTTATCAGAAGAGACCCTACTAAGCCGAGAGCTATTGAAATTATAGATGATGATTTTAACCTTGTCAGGAGAGAGTTGGTAAATGTACCTATTATTGGTTCTGTTGCTGCGGGAGAGCCGATTTTTGCCGAGCAGAATGTAGAGGGTTACATGCCTGTTTTACCGGGAGATATGCCAAAAGGTGAAGCGTTTATTCTTCGTGTCAAGGGTGAAAGCATGATAAATGTCGGCATATATGACGGTGACAAGGTATTGGTACATAAACAGAATGTAGCGGAAAACGGAGAACTTGTTGTTGCACTTGTAGACGATGCAGCGACAGTAAAGACATTCTACAAGGAAGACGGTCATTTCAGACTTCAGCCGGAAAATGATACTATGGACCCTATCATAGTAAATGATGTTGAAGTACTGGGCAAGGTTGTCGGTTTATTCAGAACATATCATTGATGAAAAAAGATGTTACCATGCAGATACGGTAGCATCTTTTGCACAATAAACAGGAGTGGCAGGTTATATGAATCGTATCAGGGATGATATTAAAAAGAGAGAGTTTCATAATTTATATCTTTTGTATGGTGATGAGGAATATCTGAAAAGATATTACAGGGAAAATCTCAAATATTGTATATTAGAAGACAGTGACGATATGAATTTCTCGAAGTTCGAGAATAAGGGGATAGATTTAAATGAAGTGCAGTCTATAGCAGATACATTGCCGTTTTTCAGTGAGCACCGTCTTATTATCATTCAGGACAGCGGATTGTTTAAGTCATCAAATGATTTTGCGGACTATCTTGAGCATATGCCCGACAGCACGATTATTGTTTTTGTGGAAAAAGAGATAGACAAGCGAAACAAATTATACAAGTATATAAACAAAAACGGTATTGCAGCAGAGATAAAAGTAAAGGATTCTGAGGAAGTTTTAAATTGGGCTGCGAAAAGGCTTAAAGAGTCGGGAAAAGTCTTTACAAGAAAGACGATGGAGTATTTTCTTCAGAGGGTTGACAACAACCTCTATAACCTGTCAAATGAAATCGAAAAGATAGCCGCATACACAGCGGGAAGAGAAGAGATTACGATAGCAGACATTGATGCCGTTTGTCCGGCATATCTGCAAAATCATATTTTTCAGATGGTAGATGCAGTGGGAGTGGGAGATACAGATAAGGCATTGAAATTATACAATGAACTTATTGAGTTAAAAGAAGCACCGTCGTATATCCTGTATATGTTAATCAGACATTTCAATATACTTTTGCAAATCGGGTCTATGGGAAATGCACCAAAGAACCAGGTTGCATCCAAGATAGGTATATCTCCGTATTTTGTAGGAAATTATCAGAGACAATCGTCACGCTTTTCCGGAAAACAGCTAAAACAGGCACTTGACAACAGTCTTGAAACAGAGCAGAAATTTAAGACAGGTGTCTTAGATGACCAGATAGGAGTAGAGTTATTGCTGATAGAGCTTATCAGAATGTGATAATTCTGTGATAAAGATATATACTTAGTTGTTATTTTTTGCATAGTGTGATAACATTGTACCAATGACTACATTGCATCCGGTACAACGAAAAATAAGTTAATCTTTATACTGGGCTGCAAGGTGAAATTTAGGAGGAAAAACGATGTGGTGTCCAAAGTGTAAAACTGAATATCGTGATGGTATAACAGTATGTGCAGATTGTGGAAGTGAACTTGTTGAAGGTACAGCAGATGATTTTGATGTTATTGAAATCTGTGATCTTAAAGACGAGGAAATGGCTGAAAATTTTATTGAATATCTTGAGTATTCAAAAATTGAAAATGCCAAAAAGGTTATAAAAGATGGTGTTGCGATTGTAACGGTGCCATCAAGATATGAAAAGCAGGTTGAGAAGCTTTTTAAAGGCTATCAGCTTGCATTAGAGGAAGAAAAAGAGAAAAAGGAAGAAGAGGCAAGAAAGCTGGAAAAAGAAGAAATTTCAGATGATTTAGAGAATGAAAGTGATATTTCTGACGAAACGGCTGAGATCTCAACGTCTGAGGAAAATGCAGAGATTGAGGAAGAAAAAAAGTCTCTTGACGATGAAAAAACGGATGCCTGGGATATAGAAAAAGATGAAAGTGAAGCTGATGAAAAACTCGTTGAAGAAGATGATTTGCATGACAATGTAATTACTGATGATGAGATAGAAGAGGATACGGCTGATATACTCTACACACCGTCAAAGGCATATGTAAAGAAAGAGGACGAGTATAAAGACGTTAAGTTTTCCGGATATACATTTGTGGTCTTTGGTGTATTAGGTGCAGTTTATCTTGTACTTTGTAAATTGGATATTATTCCGATTGACTACAATATATTTATCTTTTGTGTACTTGCTGCCATGTTTGCCGGATTTATCATTATGGGACTTGTCTCAGTTATAAAATCAGGTAAGATTAAACTTCAGATACCTGAAGAAGAAATCATGACAGAGAAGATAAACGCATGGCTTGATGAAAACATAACTAAAGACAGAGCAGAAAAGTGGCTTGATGATACAGTGTCAGACGAAGAAAATGACCTTATTATCACAGCACATATACGTTCTATTCTCATAAAAAAATATCCGGATTTAGATGTTGCATTTATAGAGATGCTTACGGAAGAGTTTTTTAACTCACATTTTATTGAAGAAGATAATTAGGGTGAAATAAAAAAAGAGATGATTTGAAAAGCTGAGAGCTTCAAATCATCTCTTTTTAGGAAATAGTATTAAATAAAAATCAGTCTAGGCCAATTATTCATAGGTTGTTTTTATAGTTTTGTACTTATATATTTTTATAATTCTGTAGTTTGACAGTTTTACAACTCTATAGTTCCATAATTTTACAATTCTATACCATTCTCTTTGAGAAGTTCTCTTGCGCTTTCGATTGAGTCCACACCGGTTTTGTTTTTAATAGGTGCAAATTCTTTACGTCTTTCTACCTCAAATGGGAGGCATGTGTCAAGCATGTGTATCATGTCAAGGATAAGTGTTTCAAATTTGTATCCGTTTGGAGTTTCAGGCTTGATAAAATCACCGTTTTCATCCATATAAGGAATTTTCTTTTCAACAATGTGAAGTGGAAGTTCATTGTTGCATATATCCTCAAGTTCAGGCTCATGGAAAAGATAATTGAGAATAACTCCAAAGTTGTATGCAGGTTCGCCATTTTCATCTTTTGTGTTTCTGAGCTCTTCTGTCTGCTCGTAGTATTCAACAATAGATGGTCGTCCATCTTCAAGACACATAACGCCGACTTTTTCATCAGGGTCAGCTTTTCTTACAACTTTTGCACCAACAGTACATTTCTGGTCTATTGTTGCACCTATAAAGCATGGGTCGGCGATTCTTTGAAGAACATTGTCCACTGCAAATACATTGAGCCATTCGATTTTTACTTTGTGAATAATATCTACAATGCCTGCATTTTGCATAGATGAGAACCATCCGCCGTTTCCGTTAGGTGATGTTGCAACTTTGCTTTTTGATTCCATGTATACTTTGCCTTCATAAGTTGCAGCAGGAGCCATGTCCTGTTTGAAAAAGTGAATATATTCAGGATTGTAGGTAAAGTAGTTTTGCTCTTTGAAAAATGTTGTTGTTGCTTCGTGGTTTTTATCGCTTGTCATGACAAAAAGATGAACCCATACACCAGCTTCGTCAACGACGTCAAGAAGATTTCTTATAATCCTCTGGAAGATGTATACAGGTTTTGTGATACCTATGTCATACATTCCTTTAGGATTATCTGAACCAAGACGTGTTCCCATGCCTCCAGCTAAAAGAACTGCACCGACTTTTCCGGCACGGATGGCTTCAAGACCAAGTGATTTGAAGTGTTCTTTTGAATTGTTGATTTCGTCTAAAGTCATAGCTTTTATAGGGGTAATAACACCTCTTTTATCATTGCCTGCTTTTTTAATGATTTTTTCGGTGACAGAAAAATCTGTTTCATCGATTTGCTGTAATAATGCTTTTTTTTCATTCTCAGGTAATTCATCATAATATTTAAGAACATGTAACTGTTCATAGTTTTCAAGTTTCTTTTTTGCGTTTTTAAAATTCATCAAATTTTCGTCCTTTCTCCATGAGTTTAATTTTATTGTAATGCTTTCTGCTGCACTGTGGGAGTGAACAGTAACACTGCAACGATATTATACATAAAATCATGGAACTATGCAATTGACTTATGTAAAGTGTCGGAATATAATTAGAAAGGAATATTTGTGTTCGTAATGTGTGGGTGAACAGCGACAAAAGGATTATTGGTGGATTGGGAAAAGATGGGAGGAAAATAGTTTATGTTCGGAAGAAAGAAGAAAAAACAGGGTACTGATATGACATATTATTATTTGGATGCGCTTAAAAATAAACAGATTCCGATATTGGTGCTTGATCAAAAATGGCATGAACTGTTTCCAGATCACAGAAAAACTGATGAGATAAGGAAACTGGAGCAAAAGCTGCTTGATTTGATAAAACAGCAGGGGCAGTCAACAAATGATTTAAAAGAGTATGAAAAAGCTAAAAAAGTTATTATGGACAATATAGTCAATAACATGACCGACGGATATGAACCTGAAGCGAAAATGAAGCTTAAAAAGCAGGAAGCCAATCAGAAAATGCTTGATGAATTGAACCAAAAAACTTTTGAGGCAGAGGATTTGCAACACAGGCTTCCGGCAGAGATACAGACTGCAAATAAAGAACTGCTTATTGCCTGTATGGATGTTTGTTATAAAGAACTCACAGAGAATACTATCGTTATAGAAGAACTTGATGCATGGATAAATGCAGCGAGAGAAGAACTGAAAAACAGGATTCTGGCAAAACAGGACAGAGAGATGCGAAATACTGAGCTGTATAAATACATGCACAATTTACTTGGTGCAAAAGTAGTGGAAATATTTGATAAAAATAATCATGTATGGAAGGGAAATGTTGAAGAAAACATTTCAAAATAAAAATTATGAGTGAGATTATTGGGATTGGAACAGATGTTATTGAGATAGACAGAGTTATCAGTTATTGTGAAAAGAATAGTTTTTTTAATAAATATTATACAGAGGCAGAACGAAAAATAATTGAAAAAAGAAAAAATCGTGCTGCCACTAATTTTGCCGGAAAGGAAGCTGTAGTCAAAGCTTTTGGAACCGGCTTTTTAAATTGTATGCCAGGAGACATAGAGATACTCAGGGACGATTGCGGAAAACCGTATGTAAATCTTTTAGGCCGTGCGAAGAAATTCGCAGAGGACAGAGGTATTGTTAAAATACATATATCATTAAGCGATACTGACAAAATTGCAACAGCCTTTGTAGTTGCGGAGGGGGAGTAAAAATGAAGTATATAACTGATGCAAAAGAAGCAAAGCAGATAGACAATATTTCGATAAATGAAATAGGGATACCATCACTTGTTTTGATGGAAAGAGCTGCATTAAGTGTTGTTGATGAAATTCAAAAAAAAATTATTGGGAAGTTAAAGTCAATCAGTAAAAGAAACGATGAAATAAAGGTACTTGTGGTCGCCGGTATGGGAAATAATGGCGCTGATGGAGTGGCAGTGGCAAGGATGCTTATGCATAACGGAATAGAGACTGATATAAAGCTTGTTGGGAATATTGAGCATGCCAGTGACGAGATGAGAAAACAACTTGGGATAGCAAAAAAATTGGAAATATCTTTTGTCACGAATATAGAGGATAAGGAATATGATATTATAATAGATGCAATTTTTGGAATTGGTCTGTCAAGAGAAATAACAGGCGGATATAAAGAAATTATTGAAAAAATAAATGAGAGTAAATCATATATTGTATCAGTAGATATTTCTTCGGGAGTTGATGCTTCAAGCGGAAGAATATTGGGCATTGCAGTAAAATCAGACATGACAGTTACATTTGGGACATTAAAAAGAGGAATGATAATGTTTCCGGGGGCGGGATTTTCAGGTGAAATAAAAGTGAGAGACATAGGCTTTCCAGTGGAGGCTGTTGAAAGTGTATCTCCAAAGGCATATACATTTGAACAAAAAGATATTAACGAAATGATGCCGCAGAGAAAAGTAAGGACGAATAAGGGAAATTATGGAAAAGTGCTTGTAATAGCGGGATGCGAGACAATGTGCGGAGCATGTTATTTTAGTGCGGCGGCAGCATACAGAGCCGGGTGTGGTCTTGTGAGAATACTTACCGCAAAGGAAAACCTGCAGGTATTGAAAACGAAACTTCCTGAGGCGATAATCGGAAGTTATGATGAAGAGTTTGAAGATGGTATAGATTTTACACCTAAAAAAGAAGTCGAGGAAGCAATAAATTGGGCAGATGTCATTGTAATAGGTCCGGGACTTGGAAAAAGCATGAAAGCAAAAATTCTTGTAAAACGAATATTAAAAGTGACAGACAAGACAGTTGTCATAGATGCGGACGGAATAAACATGCTTGCCGAATTTATAAAAGAAGGAGAGTGTAGTATTGACAGTCTTGGAACGAACTTTATACTCACACCTCATATAAAAGAGATGAGTAGGCTTGCAAATAAAACAACCGACGAGATAAAAAACGACATGTCTTATTTTGTCGCAGCACAGGCATATTGTACGGTTGTTTTAAAGGATGCAAGGACAGTTGTCGGCGAGGGAAGGGATGTTGAGGAAAGAAAAATGTATATAAACATGTCAGGAAACAATGCGCTTGCAACAGGTGGTTCGGGAGATGTATTAAGCGGAATTATAGCCGGTATAGCAGCTCAGGACAGAGAAAAGAAGCCGTCACTTGCAGCCGCACTGGGAGTGTATATTCATGGCTTGACAGCGGAAAGATATACTGAGACAAAAAGCAGATACAGCATGACAGCATCAGACATTATAGATATGTTACCGCAGGTTATGCCTGAATAAGAATTAAAAATAAAACAGAACAAAAGGAGGCTCATGGAAATGAGTACTGACAAGATTAAGGAATATTATAGGGTAAAGGCAGAGATAAACCTTGACGCAATACACGAAAATGTAGCAAATGCAAAAGCATTAACAAAGCCCGGCACAAAATTGATGGCTATAATAAAGGCAGATGCATACGGACATGGCGCAGTTATGGTGGCACATACACTTGAAGATGTGGCAGATGCATACGGCGTGGCAATTCTTGAAGAGGGAATAGAGTTACGACAGTCAGGGATAAATAAGCCGATACTTATACTTGGATATACGCCGGCACCGCTTTATCCTGCAATGATAAAATACGATATAGCGACAGCGGTATTTGAGTATGACATGGCAGAAAAAATGTCAGAAGCGGCAGAAAAAATCGGAAAAAAAGCTAAGGTTCATATAAAGCTTGATACAGGAATGAGCAGAATAGGCTTTAAGCAGGATGATGAAAGCCTTGAAGTGATTAAGAAAATCGCAGAACTTCCAGGAATAGAAATCGAAGGTTGCTTTACGCATTTTGCAACAATGGATGAAAAAGACAAGACAAAAGCCATGAAGCAGTTTGAAAGATATATGGATTTTGTGGAGAGAATAGAAGATGTAGGCATTAAGATACCTGTAAAACATGTATCAAACAGCGCAGGAATTATTGAAAAACAGGAAGTAAACCTCGATATGGTCAGAGACGGAATATGTGTATATGGAATGTATCCTTCTGACGAGGTAGATAAAACAAAGCTTAAACTTACACCTGCGATGGAAATAAAATCTTATGTTTCATTTGTAAAAACACTTGAAGCCGGGGTTGAAATAGGTTATGGCGGAACCTATATTACAACAAAACAAACAACAGTTGCGACAATTCCCGTAGGATATGCAGACGGATATTCAAGAGCATTGTCAAACAGAGGCAGAGTGCTTATAAAGGGAAAAAGTTTTCCTATAATCGGCAGAATATGCATGGATCAGTTTATGGTAGATATAAGTGAACTTCCTGAAATAAAGCAGGGTGATGAAGTTACACTGGTTGGCAGAGGCGGCGATGAGTATATATCAATAGAGGAAGTGGCAGATATGTCATATTCGTTTAATTATGAATTTGTCTGTGATATAGGAAAAAGAATACCGAGAGTATATTATAAAGGCGGAAAGGTAGTTGCAACAAAAGACTTTTATCCAGAGTATTAGTGTACTTTATTACTTGCCTGTTTTTGCGATTACATTATAATAAAAGCCTCGGCATAGTAGAGAAATTATGTTAAAAATTGAAAATCTCCGGCTGGAGTAAAAAAATTCATGCTTTTGAGAGACACATATGTATAAAAACGATAAAGATGGAAAGAAATAACATTACAGGATGCATAAAGAATTACATAAAAGTGCAATTCCGGATTATGAGTGATTGCAGGAGTATTTCTTCTTGACTTTCAGTCGGGAAGCATTCCTTGCTTTCGTTCGGTCAGATCCAATTTATGAGCGATTGCAGGAGTACATCTTCCTGACTTTCAGTTGGGAAGCAACCCTTGCTTTTGCTCGGCCAATTCCAGATTATTGTGATAGGAGCGTGGAAGTTTTGAATATAAAGCGAGGAGATATATATTTTGCAGATTTAAGACCGGTTGTGGGTTCAGAACAGGGGGGAATACGCCCTGTACTTATAATTCAGAATGATATGGGAAATAAACATAGCCCGACTGTAATATGTGCAGCAATAACATCAAGGATGAATAAAGCAAAATTACCGACACATATTGCACTTGAAGTAAACAGATATGATATTATAAAGGATTCAGTTATACTTCTTGAACAGATTAGGACTATAGACAAATCGAGACTGCGTGAAAAAGTCTGCCATTTGGATGACGAAATACTTGAAAGAATAAATCATGCACTGTGCATAAGCCTTGCATTAGAAGAAAGCTGTTTTTATTTACGGAAGTGAGGAAAGAAAAATATATGAAAATAACACTACTGACAGTAGGAAAGATAAAAGAAAAATATTTTACCATGGCAATATCTGAGTATAAAAAGAGACTAAGCAGATATTGCAAACTTGAGATAATAGAAGTAGCAGACGAAAAAACACCAGACAACGCCAGTGAGCATGAGGAAGACCTAATCAGAGCAAAAGAGGGCGATAGACTGGCAAAATATATAAAAGACGGGGCTTATGTCATATCACTTGCGATAAACGGAAAACAGTATTCGTCGGAGGAATTTGCAGATAAGATAGACAAGCTCGGCATAAACGGAGTAAGTCATATTATTTTTATAATCGGGGGTTCGATAGGCATTGATAAAGACATTCTTAAAAATTCAAATGAACTGTTAAGTTTCTCAAAAATGACTTTCCCACATCAGCTTATGAGAGTGGTGCTGTTGGAACAGATTTATAGGGCGTATAGGATAAATGCGGGTGAACCATACCACAAATGACCGAGCTATATGAGCGAGGGATGCTTCTTGCCGAAGGGCAAGAAGATGAAGATAAGAAAAAGTTAAATAACTCGAAATATAGAGGAGATTATCATGATTGGCGATATTGTAAAAGTAGTGGTTGATAGACCGCTTGGAAGTTATCATCCTGAGCACAAGGATATGTATTATCCAATCAATTATGGATATATTGAAGGGATAATTGCTCCAGATGGAGAAGAACAAGATGCATATATTATAGGTGTAGATAAACCTGTAAAGGAATTTGTTGGTAGAATTATTGCAATAATTCATCGTAATGACGATGTAGAGGAAAAATGGGTTGTTGCACCACATAATTTGTTGTTTACGAAAGAACAAATATGGGAAAAAGTAATGTTTACAGAACAATATTTTAATTCTGAAATAATAATATAAATTGAAATTTTTGAAACTGAAAAATAGTATTTTATGAGGAGAATTGTGTGGAAGCGTTGCCCTATCGTATTATATTTGAGCAACTTCACAATGGACATCCTTGGAATGCACTGGAGAATGATGAATTTCTTATGAAATTGAGAGCTGTGGCGAAGAATAAGAAAGGTTCATTATATCCAACGACAGCCGGACTTCTGTTCTTTGGAGAAGCATACCACATAACGGATGTTTTTCCTAATTACTTTTTAGATTATCGGGAAGAAAAAGTCATGAAAGCATCTCAACGCAAGAAACAATGGAATTGTGTGAATATAAAACACGAGCAGGCGCACGTAGGTTACCGGATACAATTAAAGGATTATCGGATACTTACTGGATACTGGTAGCTATTATTGCTCACCTATTGGATATTTATTATCACACAGATTTAATGCAAGGATTATTGACTTAGTTTTTGATGATGCTATGATGGCCATTAATGATTCACAATTTTGTATCGACTTGGATGACGGCGTGAAGAAAAACTATGCAATTTTCAAAGAGGTTTTGGCTAAAATAAAGTAAAGGAGGGCTTGCGTATGATAGTAGATGAGAAGATTAAAAATTCCAATGAGCTTGAGTTTGCCGTATTTTGCATTGAAAATGTTGCAGCAAAGCTGGGCGTGAATGCAGAGCGTGTCTATCAGGCATTTACCGAAAAGAGCGATATTCTGAACGGTTATATTGTGCCTGAATATGAAGTGCTGCATACCCAGAGCCGAGAATATATCGTAGATGACCTCATTGATGTGATAAAGGAAAGGGGTGTGGAAGTATGATTCTCTATCATGGTTCTTTTTTAGAGATTGCACGGCCGGATTTGATTCATTCCCGCCCTAACGTAGACTTTGGGCGTGGCTTTTATGTCACAACTTTGTACGAGCAGGCTGCAAAGTGGTGTGGTAAATTCAAACGCCGAGGAAAAGACGGCATTATTTCAAAATATGAATATGATGAGAGCCGAGAAGATGAACTGAAAGTTTTGAAATTTGACTTCTATTCTGAGGAATGGCTTGATTTTATTCTGAATTGCCGCAGTGGAAAAGATATGACTGATTATGACATTGTACTTGGTGGTGTTGCTAATGATAAGGTGTTTAATACCGTAGAACTGTTTTTTGACGGACTTATTGATAAAGCAGAAGCAATCAATCGATTGCGTTATGAAAAGCCGAATCTGCAAATTTGTTTTCGTACAGAAAAAGCATTGTCTTTGTTGCATTTTGAAGGGAGTGAAACACTATGACAGCGAATCCGATTTTGCTTCAGAAAAAATATAGCCGTGTTATTGAATGCTTTGCTAAACAGCAGGGACTTTCACTGGATGCGGCATTGGATTTCTTTTATCATTCCGAAGTTTATCAGCTGATACGGGACGGGGTATCGGATATGCACTGCATGAGTGACGCATATTTGGCAGATGAACTGGAACAGGAATATAGTAAGAATATGGAATAATACAAATCGGTGTTTATGGAGGATTACAAAATGGCAAGAGCAAAATATCAAGTATTAGTTATTCCGTATCATGTCGAAAAGGAAAATATAAAATATTGTATTTTTAAAAGAAGTGATATGGATGCTTGGCAATTTATAGCTGGTGGTGGGGAAAATGAAGATGAGACTGTAATAATTTCAGCAAAACGAGAAGCCTATGAAGAGGCTAATATAGATAAGGATTGTAAATATGTTTCTCTCGATACTCAAAGTAGCATACCAACATACTGCTTTAAAGAAGCGAGACAAATATGGGGGAAAGATTGTTTGGTTATTCCAGAATATTCATTTGCTGTTATGATAGATAACACAATTCTAAATTTGTCTCATGAACATACAGAATATGACTGGGTTGATTATGAAACTGCAATAAAAAGACTTAGATACGATAGTAATAAGACCGCATTATGGGAACTAGATAATAAAATTAAATTAGGAATATTATGATAAACAAATACCAATTTGACAATTGTGTTAAGGAGAAGATAAAAGATGGAAGTAAAGTTTTATGATAAGGTTAATGATAATCTATTGAAGTTTGCTGTGATTATTTCTAAAGCAAATGGTAAATGGGTATTCTGTAAACATAAGGAAAGAGATACATATGAAGTGCCAGGAGGTCATAGGGAAGACGGTGAGTCAATAGATATGACTGCCAGAAGAGAGTTACAAGAAGAAACAGGAGCAATTGATTTTTCCATAGAACATGTATGTGTCTATTCAGTTATTGGCAAGAACCGTGTAAATGCTACGGGAGAAGAAACATATGGAATGCTATATTTTGCGGATATAACAAAGTTTGAAACTGAGTTACATAGTGAGATGGAAAAAGTTGTCTTATTTGATGAGTTACCAACTGAATGGACATATCCTCTTATTCAACCACTATTGATTGAGGAATATGAAAGACGAATTTAATCGTAAATCGTAATGGCATTTATATCAAATACCTTAAATATTATTGCGATAGTGGCACAAAAAGATAATAATGAGAAATATAAGAAGATGAGGAAAAGATTTAGAACAATCGGAATTTGTGGAGAGATTTCTTGAACTTTC
>ULNF01000197.1_pt1 | contig 33401 bp, 25 predicted proteins | sample 1951851 | NCBI WGS metagenome assembly ULNF01 (sample SAMEA4835570, study PRJEB28245) | human gut metagenome | biome: gut microbiome; material: fecal sample | place: Denmark | collected 2008 | reverse complement strand
CTACACCATTTTTCATTGCACGGCGTACATAATAGTATTCATCACCTAATGTTACAACTCCCTTTGGCCATACAATATTACTTCCTTTATAAGTGTAACTAACGTTACATTTATCTATAAAATCTACTCCCTTTTCTTCTAAAAGTTTTAGATTTTCTTCTATAATAATAGTTTTCTTATATTCTGTTCCGAAGTTTGTATCAGCTTCCATCTGCTGTATGAGTTTTGCTTCTGAAAGTCTCGGCATATCTATAAGCCTGTGAAGCAACATCAAACTCTCACGTCTGTTCTTCACTACTCTTGCAGCTTCAGAAGGTTTTTGCTTTCTAAATATATGAAAACTTCTTTGAAAATCCAATATCCCATCAAATGATGCTTTTGTAATTTTTTCATTATTAACTGCAACTGATTTTTCAGGTACTATTTTGTCATCTATTTTTTTATAACCAATCGTACTTCCTTCAGTTACCGAAATAAACTTTTCAAGAATATCTGTAGTTCTATGTATCGTTGAAACTAAATCCGAATTTTCTGCAAATGTACTATAATACCCCTCAAAATCCATGCCATCATAAATCTTATCTCCCGTAACACCAATGGCAAGAAAATGTTTCATCTTATATGGAACTTTTTCTATTTTCAATACCTGCTCCATCCACATCTGTATTCTTCCAAAAAAGCCTATATCAATAGTTGCAATATTCTGCATATCTCCAATTTCCTGTTTTAAATATGCCATAAGCAATTTCCGTTGTTCTGAAACATATCTTTGCATTTCCTCTATATTTTCTTTTTTCAAAAATATATTTATAAGATATTCTTTTAGTGTAGTTTCACCATAAGATATAGTATGTGACTCTTTCCATCGAAGATTGCCATATTTATTTAAAATTTCTGATTCAATACTGTCAGGCTTCAATCCTATCAATCCTAATGATTCATTTATCGTAAGATTTCTGGCACCTATCATATTTTCTATCTCTTCTCTGTCTATCTTTGCAATAGATGGTATATATGACACTTTTCTTGATATGTATATTGGTTTTACTTCAAGTTCCATATTTCTTGAGGCAGCCTCTTTTTGAAGTAATTTTCCTAAAATATAACCCTCTCTCATAAATGGATATATTCTTTTTATTCCCGACTTTTCAAGTCTGTCACATACATAACTTATATATGTTGTCAAAAATGGTCCTACTATAGACGAACCAATTTCATATGCCTGTCTTTCTGATTCATCTGTATACTTCTGCATCCCATGATATGATGTGACTTTTCTCAATGACAATATTTTTTTCTGCGGTATATCATGTCGTATCTTTTCATAATCGTATATGCTGTTCAGCCTGTCCGGTACAGCATCATAATGAACTGCTGCAATTCCACTACTCAGAGGTTGTGTATAATCCGCATTTCTATTATCCCCTATATGTACTACATCTTTTTTTTCAATATTTCCAAATTTTGATAACATTACATTAAATAATTCACCATTCTGTTTTGAACATTTTTCCTCACATGATATAATAATATGTTCAAATATAGATGTATCAATGCCATTTGCTTTTAATATATCTACTAAATCCGCCTTTTCAAGATACATATCTGATAATAAAACAAGTTTTTTCCCAGCTTTTGAAAGTCTCTTTACAACCTCCCACATAAAATCATTTCGATAGCATACTCTCTTTTCCGTTTCAACTTCAAGTCTTTCAAGTTTTTCTATATCAGAAACTATAAATTTTGGAAATTCAGAATATATATCTGACAAAGTAACTTCTCTATTAAACTCTTTTTTATTATTTCTAGCCCGTCTTTCCATCTCCATACGAAGCTTCATAAACTCTTTTTTTGAAATATCTGTAAGTTTTATATCTCCTGCCTGTTCCCATACCTCTTCAAATACATCTCTAGAATTTGCGACAGTTCTAAGAAGTAACGTATCAAATATATCAAAACTTATAATATTGTATTTATTTAATTCTCTCAAAATTTTCATCACATTACCTCTTTTCTAATTCATTTATTCTTTTATTCATCACTTTATAAGTTATGTTTATATTAATAGATGCATACGGCAGACATGTTATTTTAAAAACAAAAAAAAGATAACCAACTTTCCTGACAAATCTTGTAATTTGTTCTATCGAAAATTATTGACTATCTTTCTGTCTTTACTCATATTACTTCCTCCATGAATGTATCTCTAATCTATTCTATCACAGCTTCCATGCTGTTTTTCTTATAGTATATATCGACATATTTTTTATTTTGTTTAATTTCTTTGCAGACTGCCAATTTTATCCTATAAACATCTTTATCACTCAAATATCTCCCTTATTTTTTAAGTCTTCAACCACCTTTTTTAATCCGTCTTCCACTTTTGTCAACGGCCTCCATCCCAATGCAACAAGCTTTTTATCACTTAATATCTGATATTCCGATACTGAATATCCTTTTTTTTCTTCCTCCTCAGGATACTCCATCACAAGTTTCGTTCCTGCTTCTTTAGTAAGTAGCTCCGCAATCTGTTTTATACTGATTTCTGATGTATGATTTCCTATATTATATACTTTTGCTTTTTCTCCCTTTTGCAATATCGTTATTATAGCATTTGCCGTATCCACTACATAGCACATGGATCTTTTCTGATTTCCGGCACTTTTCATTACAATATCTTCACCATTAACTGCATTTCTTATAAACTGCGCTGCTACGCGACTGTCTCTTTCTGTCATGGTCTGACCATATGTATGACATGGTCTGCATCTGACTACATCCACGTTATATTGTTCCGAATAGCACACACACACATTTTCTGCCGCTCTCTTGCTTTCGGGATAGCATGAACGCATTTTGTTAAAATCAAGTCTTCCTACTTCTTCTTCGACAAACGCTTCTTTTTTTCCTGTATATCCATAGACTTCCCCTGTTGATACAAACAATATTCTATTATTATTTTCTTTAGCATATTCCAACATATTCATTGTGCCCTCAAGATTTGCTCTTATCACTCCTATCGGATTTTTAACAAATGCTTTCGGGTCTCCATAACCTGCTGCATGAATTATATAGTCTGTTGTCGGATATTTTTGCTTTTGGCAGACATCGCCTTTTATCAATGTTATACTTATAGCTGACTTTGCATCTTTTGTCATGCTAACATTCTCAGAATTGCCACATATATTTTTTTTTGCATACAACTTACTTGCTTTTTCTAAATCCCTTACAAGAATATATATGCTGATCTTTATGCCATACATCTCTCCTGCCATATACAGCATGTCAACAACAGTTCTTCCTATCATTCCTGTTGCACCTGTTACAAAAATTTTACTGCCATCAAATTCGTTCCAATCTACACTTGAATTTTCTATAGCCTTTTTTAAATCACTACTATAATTTTTCATATACTTTTATATTAGTTCATAAACCTTTCAAATATATTTCTTTTTCTATAATATTTTTATCCAATCAATTCTTTTTTCAAACTTCTTTTCTGCTACTTCAGCCACTCATCTTTTTTAGATACAAGCAACGCCTTAAATATCTCAATATCATCTGTAGTTGTAAGTTTTATATTTTTTTCTGAACCGGTTGAAAAACATACCTTTTCTCCAAGCTCAATCATAAGTGTACAGGTAGCTATAGAATTTGTTATGCCACGCTTAGTGGCTTCTTCATGTGCCCATACAAGTTTTTTTAAAAAAAATGCCTGTGGTGTCTGTGTTCGTGCAAGTCTGTCTCTAAGTATCGTCTGTGTTGATGACTGTCTGTCATCCGACAAAAGCATTGCCTCTGCACATGGTATAACCGTAACTGCTGAGCCATTTGTACGGCATTTTGATATGCAGTCAGATATTATCTCCTGAGATACCATCGGTCTTATAGCATCATGTATAAGAACCATGTCTTCCATAGAATAGCTTTCTTTTATTGCCATAACACCATTCTTTATTGACTCCTGACCGTTTTTTCCACCTTCTACTACAAAACTTAATTTTGTTATATTAAACTGCTTTGCATATGCCTTTAATATTTCCTGCCATCCAGCAAGACAAACCACACCTATCGCATCTATATTTGGATGTCTTTGAAAAGCCTCCAGTGTATAGACTATAACAGGTTTATCATTTACATTTATAAACTGTTTTGGTATATCTTGATTCATACGCTGTCCACTGCCACCTGCTATCAACAATGCTATATTCATAATATTCCTCATTTCTGCACAATTTTTTCCCCACGAAAACTCTTCATCAAAATCGCAAACATTTTTCATTACTTCACAAACATTTGTTTAAGCTTTTTACATATACGTTTACATGCAAATCCATCTGACTTTTCAAAAATTCTATCTCTAAGTGCAATCCTGCCATCTTCATAGTCATCATGTTCAAACGTATATTTTATCGTATCCATAAATTCCTGCATTGTATATGTCTTTTTTTCAGGCATATAATCATCATATTCAAAATAGCATTCTCTCGTATCCTTTGAGTATTCCTCAAAATCATACGGAAAAAGTACTGATGGTCTATTCAACATAAGATAATCAGAATATATAGACGAGTAATCTGTTGTAAGCATGTCACAATATTTTAAAATTGTATATGTGTCAACTTCTGGATTTATATCTATAATATTTGAATATGATATCTCAGAAAACTTGTCTTTTAATTTTGATTTTGGATGAAGTTTTGTGTAAAATACAAATTTGTTTTCTTTCAAAAAATCATTAAACTTCTTCAAATCCACAACATCAAAAAACATACTTTCCGATGCTCTGAATGTCGGCATATAAAATATTATTTTATTTTTATCCTTATGTCTTTGTTCCAATTGTTCAATTATCCGTTTTTCCTCATCTGAAATAATGTTTTTTATCTGTTCATCCTCAAATAAAACATCATTTCTAGGATAACCATCTTTAATGATATGTTTTAAATCTGTATTAAATGCCGAAGTAAATATATCTGCCATAATATCAGACGTAGCCAGTGTATAATGATGCGGTTTTTCATCTGAAAGTCTTCTTGGAAAAGTTTTAAATTTTTCCCAATTATTTTTAGGATGACGTACCTTGTCGAATTTGTTATCATAATTAGTTTTTTTATTTCCCGAACCGTGCCAAAGGTTAAATTTAACTGCTCCCCCTGACAACCAAAAAGAAATATCTTTTGAATAATTATCAAAAATATATATTCCTGCTCTCAGACATTTACATATTCCCTTAAAGGAATGATAATAGTAAGCCTCATAACCATTTCTGTTTAAAAGTTCAACAATGTCTCTATTATGTGATATCCATATTGCTCTTATATCCATTTCATGCTGATTTGTATACAGATACAAGTATTTTGGATTATCTGCAAATCTTCTTCCAAATGTACTACCAAATACCCACATTTTCTTATCTCTAGGTACTAAAAAAGATAACCAATAGACTGGTAACATCAACAACTGTCCCCAATATTTTAATCCATCAGTTATCTTATTTATCATTACTATTTCCTCCATGAAATGTTTATTTATCTGTTTGCAGCCTCCCTGCTGAAACTTTTTATTCCTAATATTATTATCGGCATATAAACAAAAAAATTAACTTTATATTTCAATTTGCTGCCTATAAACTCCCTCTTAATATCTCAGCCTTTTCAAAATCGCCTCTTTTTTCATAATGATCTGCAATTTCACCTATAACTTTGTCCAAATCCACACAGGCATAATTGATAATACATACAATAGCCTGTAGTGAAACATTAAAAATTTTAAAGTATTCCATAGCATCTTCTCTTGCCTGTTCATCTAATTCGTATTCAAATCTTCTTACACAAAATTTTATATTTTGAAAGTGCGTTATTAATTCATCCGCACTTCTTGTATCTGAAACGCTAAATATGTTGTCTGCACCACTTTCCATCTCTTCCTTTGCAATTGCAAGCATTATATACAGTATAACAAATTGTTCATCTGCCTGATATTGTCTTATATATTCCCTTGATAACTCATATGCTGCGTTAAGGCTGCCTTTTTTTATAAGTAATAATAATCTTTCTTTGACATCCATAAACTGTATCTCCTATTATTTATTTTTTGCCCATTGGCATAACACTTCGTCAAGTTTCTTCATTGCATCCATTGAGTCTGTCATATATGTAGCCCTCTCTTTCGCATCTCTTGATCTCATGCTATAAAATTCCTTATCATCCTTATATTTCATTATCGTGCTATACATTTCATCTATTGTATCTACCGAAAATTCATCGCCACCTGATGTATACACATCCCCTCTTTTTAAATAAACTCCCGGGGTTCCCTGATAAAAGGCTTCTATTATCGAAAAGCCCCCTCCAACTCTATCAGGATTAACATACAAATCACATATTTCCATCAAAGCAAGTATGTCATCACAATATCCTATGAATTTTGAATTCTGTCTCAATCCATTATATTTTTGTACTACTTGATTATAATTATCATATACCCCTGCAATAACTACATACATATCATTTTTACATGTTTCATCTAACATCTCAAGAAATTTGCCGGTAATCTCATAGTCAAGTCTTATTCCAACAATTACCAAAACAAACCTGTCTTTTGGAATCCCAAATTGTTGTCTGCTAAACCTGTTTTTCTGTTCCTTTAACTCAAATGTAAATCGACTTTCTATTATATCCCTGTCCAACGCTTTCTTTTCTTCATCATCCATCTTTCTTCCAAGAATAGGAATACAATTTTCAGTATGAGGTAATTTTGAAAATGTCAATGCCATTTCAGCACAAGGAATAGAATATGCACACAAATCAGCAAGCATACTTCCTGTTCCAATTGATAATACATATTCAGGTTTTATATTATTTATCAAACTTATTATCTGATAATATTTCTGCACTATTCCCTGTTCTTTATTTATCTGACAAAATGGAATATCTTCTCCATTCATTTCCATATGTGTTATTCGATAATAATCATCTATAACCTTACCTGCCTTCATTCCAAAAAACGGAACATACTTATATATTTCATATTGTTCAGTCGTATTTATAAAATATACTTTTTTACCCATTCTTTTTAGTGTTTTGCATCTCTCAATAATCGTTTTAGTCGGAGCATGCATATTTGAAAGATATTGAATTGACAGAACCACAACAACATCCTTATTACGCTGTGAATAAGGAATGACGTTTATACTATCCTTAATCTTAACAGAGCATTTTCCAAAGCATCTGTTATAAATGTAATCCATAAGTTCTGCAGTCCTCTTATCTGATTCAATCCTGCTCTCTAGCCCCGCTCTTTTCATCTGATTCCATGCAAAATAGCAATAATCTTCATTCTCAATAAAATAATAGATAAAGCAGCCCAAAAATTCATTTGTATTCTCCACATTTTTTTCAAGCTGCATAAGCATTGACTTCAAATATAACATGATGCTTACATTCATCTGTATCTGTCCGCTTTTGTTTGCAAAAAACAATACTCTGCACAAATGAGTATAAAACCATATTTTCTTCTCTTTCTTTAAAATGCTATCTGCCTGTATCAAGTTACATAACTCTGAATACTTTTCTGTATCAAGCATATTAAGTGATTGCAAAATCAGGTTTATATTTTTTTCTTCTTCACCTTTTTCAAATATTTTACTCTCATATTTTAACAATTCAATGTAATTTACATTTTCCTCAAATTTCTCACTTACACTTTGCTCTATGTATGTTACATTTTCAAATAAAGAATAGCAAATTTCAGAAATCACTTCATATATATCTTCTACATTTGTGACAATAGTACATTTTGAATCATTTTCGCAAAATATTGAAAATAATTCTCCTAACAAATAAAACATTTTCTTTTCACAACTCTCAATCACAAAATCGTATATATGAATCTCTGTCTCATCACTATCTAACATATTTATATACTTCTCTGATTCATTATCAATGCCTTCCATCAGACAAATAATCTTTTTCATATCAATTCCTTCTTTTCTTAAATCATGTCAACTCTTTTTCATATATTCTGATAAAAATATCTTACGGTATTTATCATACTCTCTCATATTGAGGAAACCACAATCATGTAACACCCATGGCTTTTCCTGATATGGAACTATCACTTTGTAGCCATTTTTTCTATATTCAAACGACTGTGATATATCATAGAAATCCCATCCGTCAAATATATCCGTTCTCCAATTTACATTTTGCCTGTTTGTCATGATAAGCAGACCATCTACAGCCTCAACTTCTGTGTATGGCTGCTCCATCTGCCGGTCAAAGTTATCATCTACTGTATTTAAATTACATGAACGCAGCAGTCCAACCCTCTCTTTATTTTCCCACATAACTCCTGATTCGGGAATTTTTTTGGTTCCTACCATCCCTATCATTCCTATATCAGCATCACTTTCAAATATCTTAATTGTCTTTTTTATAAAATCCTTTTCTAAAATAAAAACATCCTGATGAAGATATACTATATAGCGAGCATCTGTTGCATCCATAGCTGCCTGATATCCTTCTGCCATTGAAGATGCATCTTCAATCTGAAGTATATCTATAGTATACCCATCAGGAATATTTAAATTTCTAATATATAAAAGACATTCTGAAAGATAATTTTGATTATTGTAACATATAACAAAACATATTTTTTTTCCATCTTCCATCTTTTCTTCCTCTAAACCTTTAAATATAATAGAAATTCTATTCTATACTACCATTTACGTAATATAGTTTTTCTCTCCATCGGATCAAGCTTGCTTATCTTAGAATCATCATAGTATGAATCATTTTTTATATGTGTCGTAGATACTTCTTCAAATATGGCACCATTTCTTGATGTAAATGCATGCTTTTGTCCACGCAGCACTGTCTGTATATCACCCGCCTTAAGTTCTTTTTCCTGACCGTCAAGTACAATTTCTAGATCTCCATATAAGAGCTGAAATGTTTCCTCTTTTATCTTGTGCATATGCATAGGATGCTTTTGTCCCGGAAGCACAATAAGAAGCTTTTTGCAATATTCCCTGTTTATTACACTTACTATAATGGCACCTGTCTGTCTGAAATTCTTCATCCCATAATGATGTGAAAGTTCTATCTCTATATCGTCACCAAGTACGATTCCAGCTTCATATAGCATACCTTTTGCATCATGTATAACACTTCTCGCAAGCTTTGTAGGTGTTATATGTCTTGTTTCAAATAGTGCTTCATTTGCAACATAATCTTTTGATGCTTCTATTCCATCATAAAATTCACCGCTGTTCATTTGTTTTTCCTGACAAGGCATTGCAAAAAATACATCCTCACGACCTATTGTATCTCCTGTTTTTACATCATGCTTAAGATACACACCGCGCATAAGGGAATTGAGCGAATCTATCTCTGCCTGACTTACATATTTGTCACTTTCTTTTTTCGTAGTACAAATTGTCTTTGCCTTAAGCACTGCCTCAACCCATTTATCTGCCTGTTCCGGCGTCATGGAATATGCATTTATAGAATATTTTTCTGTTGGAAGTGCAACATGTCTTTCAAGTATTTTTGCTCCTTTTGCCACTGCAAGCATTGCCACCGTATTATCATTTGGATCTTCATGTCCTGAATATCCTATAGCAATATCTCTGTATCTTTTATTCATACGGTCTATAAAATCAAGCTGTAAATGATCTGCTGGTGCAGGATATTCTGCTATGCAATGTAAAAATGAAAAATCACATTTTTTATGTGAAAAGAAATTATAAAGCTTGTCTATATCCGACAGTGTCTTTCCACCTGTTGAAATTATAAGTGGTTTGCCTGTAGCTGCTGCCTTTTCAAGCAATGGCCAGTCAAGAGAACTACAGCTTGCAATTTTTATGATGTCCATTCCCTGCTCCATACACCAGTCAACACTATCCTCATCAAACGGAGTGCTCATTGCAATCATACCTTCTTCTTTTATAGCATCTACAAGTTCCGTAAACTGTTCATATGTAAGTCTTGTACTCATAAATCTTGGTACATGAGGTACGTCTGTTCTGTTTACATAATCAGGATGTATAAAATTGTCAAGATTTCTGTACTGTAATTTAACAGCTGCATTGATGTTGTACTTTCTTGCTATCTTTCCCATTTCATGAATAATGTCTTTTCCATGCTCTACATCTCCCTGATGACTGTTTGCCATCTCAAAAATAAATAAATCATTAAATAATTTGCTCATTTCATTATCCTCCATCATCTCTTCTTTTATAAACATTGTCGATATTAATTATTTTAAGCTAATATGTATAATATGATATCAAAGTCAGGTCAGCAGATAACAGTTTGCATATAAACATACATTACTATCTGCTTTTGACATTTATATCATTTTTTACTTCTTTCTTTAAGTTTATTTAACTCATCTTCTAATATAGGAATCAATTCATCTGCCCCAGAATCAAACGCTCTATATAATACACAAAACATATCATATGTATTTATCAAATCATCTTTCGGATTGCCGGTAATACGATTTACATTTTCCATTTTTTCTTGAATGTCATCTTCCACATATGTGTTTAATATATCAAATACCAATTTGTTTTCCAGCTTCAGATTAATATCTTCAAGCATTTTTTTCAATGAAATCTCATCATACATATCACTTTTATCAGTTTTTAATGAAGTAATCTGATTTTCAATTTTCTTAAGACATAATCTTGAAATCTCTTTTATTTCTAACAATTCATTTTTCATTTCAAATATGTCATCTAAAATACTTTTGTATGTCTGTTCGCCAAATGTCGGTAATATTTTTTCTAATACTTTCTGAAAATCAAATTCCTCTTTACAATAACAATTTACTACTTCAGATAAATCCATTATCCGACATCCCTCTATCTTTGCTCCCCCTTCAGTAGCATCTATGACATCTGTTTTTTTTCCCAGTTCCTTTACCGATGAACTAAACCAGTCAATATAAGATTTCCAATCATTCCTCGTTTTAACTTTTTCTCCATATATACCATCAACATATATATCACTTTCTGAAATTTCACTATTGTCTGCCCTTTCTCCCGAATGTATTAATCCATCTGTATATGCAAGATCCTGTCCAACCAAAATTATTCTTTTAGAACCTATAATCCTAGCAACATTAAATGCCGCTGTAGAAACTGAACCTCCTGTGATATAAGAAACCATATCAACATTATATTTTCTAAATAATCTGACTTGAAATCTATTGCTTGTAAGCCATATTTTTTTACTCTTATTCTTTTCTAATATGCTATTTTTTGAATCAATATAGCAAAATACCGGATGTTTATAATAATCATTGTTTTCAAAATGTTTTTCGCTTTTATCTGCATCTATTGTAATCACTGCATCATACTCTACATTATGTGCTGTCAAAACTTTTATTGCCGTATCTGTTGCGAGAATAAACGCTTTTCCTTTCGCCTTTTTTAATTCATCAGCATTTTTTTCAAGTGAAGGTCCTGCCGAAACAATAATAAATGGAACTTCTTTAGGAATAACACTTATAAAATCCGTGATATAATTACTACTTTTTAAAAAATGAAGATTTTTTATAAGATTTATCGCACTTATCTTATTTAATCTTTTTTGTGTTAATTTGTTTAGTTCTTTCTTCTTTATCCTGCCAACAATATGTTCCTTAAATTTTTCAGCCTCCAAATCATACATTTCTTCTAATTTAGGAATAGCACAACAGACTACAGTAGACATATCAACATCACTTATGTACTTAATAAGGCCAAATTCAAATTCTTCATCATTGATTCCATTTATATATAAATGAACTCTTTTGTCCAAAATAATATCTTTCATATCAAAGTTCTGCATACTGTAAATAAATAAAGACATATCCGGCTCAAATATTATAACAGACGAATTTTCTCCAACATTTTTTAAAATTTCTTTTGTAAATATACCATTTGCATTTCCAAACACGATTATTGATGTATCTATATTATTTAACGGCAGTTTTTTTGTCCATACTGTGGCTTCTTTTTCCGGATTGTAGATACTATTTAATCTTACAATTCCTTTATCAGTTTTTATTTCAACTGTTTTTTCACCATTTTTTGTTTCTTTTAAATAAAATTTTTGAAAACTATATTCTTTATTTTCTAAAATTTTATTTATTTTTTCGTATAATGCTGCATCCTTTTTTTCAATACATCTTATATTTTTATCAAGATATTCCATGATATATCACCTTCTTTCTTCTTCATATTCTAAATCAACATATCCTCTGTATCATTGTATGATGCTTCCCAGCTATAATATAAAATTCTCATTTCAAAACAAATCCTTGTCTATACAAAACTAATTTATTTTTGCTGTTCATATTCTTCTATCCGCCTGCTTGCTCTCATAAAATCTTCTTCTGTATCTATATCATAATTTTCTTCCATCAAATATCCTGCTATAACATCACCTGTCATAGAATTTTTTTTCATAACAACCGATGCCCTGAAAACATCTATACAGGCATTCTGATAATAAACCTTTGGCAGCTGCTGTCTTGGCATATTGTAGCACTCAGGAATTTCTTGCATAATCGGCGACAATATTTTATTTTCATCCATAAACCACATCTTATACGGTATCTCTTTTGCCGGAGCTATACATCTTACCGAATCAATACCTGGATTCTTTCTCAAATATTCTATCATATTTTCTATATCCTGTATTTTCCTTATCGGATATGTAGGTCTTAGCTGAACTACTATATCCGGCGTGTAATCCTCATTGACTTTAAGATATGTCAGTGCGTGTTTAAACACATCTAAGTCTAGTGCCGTATCAGTTGCATATTCCGCTGGTCTGATAAATGGTACTTCCGCACCATATTTTCTTGCTATTGCTGCATATTTTTCACTGTCAGTGCTGACTATAACACGGTCAATTCCCGGCACTTTTAACGCATGTTCTATTGAATAAGCTATCATCGGTTTTCCATTTATAGGTCTTATATTTTTATCTATTACACTCTTTGAACCACTCCTTGCCGGAATCACCGCCAATACTTCATTCTTTTTTTCCATCTTTTATCTCATCACCTATCTGTTCTACTATTTCTCTAAAACTTATTTCATTCATTCCGTTAATTCTAGCTCCAGTTGAACTATTTATAAATTCCGTATTATATTCATTCTTTATTCTGTTTTCTATCCATTTACGATAAATATTTAATGTTTTACCAGTTAATATTTTTCCTCCACCTGTTGAATCTACTTCTTTCAAAATTTCTTTGTTTGATATTTTTCTTCCAACCCCATACGCATGAGTATTTTCACCCTTATATCCCATATCCGTACCAATGCATATAACTCTTTTAGCTTTCAGTCTTATGGCTATATCTATTGCAAGAGTAGCAACAGATCCTCCTGAATTATAAAGTTTTAATTTATTAGCTGCTGCTATATTTTCTGCATGTGGCATACCACTTTGAAACACAATATATCTTTTTGAACGATAATCAGCTACAACATTTGCCGCTGCCGTAGATATATAAATAAGTGGAATACCACTATCTTCTATTCCTGCAAGCTGCCATTTGGTTGTAGGCTTTGCATCAGTTATAATTATATAATCTGGTCTGATTTTATTTTCCAATAACTTTCTGCTGACTTTTCCTACACATATAATCGTTATGTTATCTTTTATTTTATGATATTGTTCGTCATTTGCTATTTGTTTTAACAACGAAATATTTTCATCCAGTGATGGTCCCCCAGCAACAAGTACAACATTGCGTGTTTTTATTTGATTCTGAATATTATCTATATATTCATCTCTCAATAAAATATTTTTTTTGAAATTTTCATCAAGAAGTTCACTCATACTTTCCATAGATTCAAAAACCAATTGATAATCTTCTATAATATCCCGAAGATTATCATCCGATATAGTCTTTATTGATGGCTTCCATGTTTTAAATAATATCGTACTTTCATCATCTTCTTCATATATATTTTCTATCTTCTTTAACCATACAGCATAATCATTTACTCTTCCACAATAAATAATGCTAATTTTATCGTTTAATAACATTTCCTGCAGATTCCTATATTTCAATGCTATCTTAATTTGAGATAAATCATTTTCAACAACCATTATATTACTTTCAGGATATCTTTGTGCCAAACATTGTACATGATAACCCATACCAAATCCTAAAATAAAAATATTTTTTATATTATCATTAGCTTTAAATCTTTTTGTATATAACATTGCTTCCTGCCATGGATTACCATATGAACATATTTTAACATTTCCATATCCATTTGTATTTACAGATAATGCTATATCACCTGTCTGTATAATATTTACTTCATATTTGTCAGATATGTTTTTTTTATCATTGTTTATACTTCTATATAAATTTTTATTATATACATTGTCAGTTTTAAGAAGAATATCCATATTTTCATCATAATAGTCTCTTGGCTGCCAATTTACCTGTTCAAAAAGGTATGTCTCTATATCAGACATTTTTTTTATAAACTCTTTTGAATACAATTTCTCAAGCTTTTTTAAACCATCTTTTTCATATCTATATGATTCTATTATTCTGCTTAACTCCTCGTATGGTATTTTTAACAAATGAATACTATTCTCAAATTGTACTTCAGATGCTTTTTGGAAATATATATATACTTTCTCCAAAAAAGAAAGAGACAAATTATATGCAGTCTGATAATCTTTTTCCCTGATATAGAATAATATCTCAGTAGCATGATGAATCATATCATTTACATAACAAATCAATTCCTGCATAAATTGTCTCCCCCTTAATTATATTTTATCCAACGCAGCTTCCAGCATAGGGGTCATTTCTTTTACACCCTTTAAAACTGCCTCAAAACTGCTTTTTGCCATATCATATGTCTTAATTATATTCTCATTTTCATCTTCTGTAAGACAGTTTATATCTTTCAATTTTTCACCCAAATCACCTGCTATATAATCATCAATAATACTATATACCAACTGTCTTGCAATAAAATTATTAGCCTTTTTAACAGTCTTTATACACCTGTTTTCTTTTTTAGGACTAACTTTTCCGGACTTAACAATCTCTATCATATCTCTTGCTGCATTCATTCCATCTTTAGCATATTTCCCAATATTTACAAGTTCCTTTTGCATATGATATATATCTGCTTTTACAACTTCATAAGCTTCCATTGGAAAAGTAGGCGATATATCGTCTAATATTTTCTGAAAATCAAAATCGGATATACAATATTTATCTATAACTTCCGACAACTTCATTATTCTTGAGCCCTTAAGCTTTGCTCCTCCCTCTGTGGCATCTATGACATCTACAATACCGCTTAGTTCCTCTATCGCAGAATTGAACCACTCAATATATATTCCCCAGTCTCCTCTTGATTTAATTTGATTTCCATATATATCTTCCACATACACAATACCATTCAACTCATCATCTGCGTGATATGCAACACCTCCCGCATGCGTGCTATCACCTGAAAATGCCAAATCCTGACCTATAAGTACAATTCTCTTTGCTCCCATAGTTCTAGCTACATTGAATGCTGCAGTTGCAACAGAACCTCCAGATATATAATCATCAAACACAAGACCATATTTTGAATAAAGTGCCGACATAAACCCCGCACCATTAATCCAAATCTTTCGTCCTTGATTCATCTCCAAAATTTCGTTTTTAGCATCCATAAGAGTAAATATAGGATGCTTAAAGCATCTTTTGTCACTTAAATGATTTCGACTTTTTCTTGGATCTATTGTAATAATTGCATCATAATGCACATCATGTGCAATCAAAAATTTAACCGCCGTATCAGTTGCTATAATAAATGCCTTGCCATGTGCTCTTTTTAAGTCATCAATATTCTTATCAAGTGAAGGACCTGCCGCAACTATAATAACTGGAATATCATCCGTGAGAATACCGGACAACTCTGTAATATAATTGCTTTCCTTTATGAAATGGAGATTATTTATTACATTACTTGTACAAACTTTTGCAAGATATGATGCTGTATAGTTTACTGAGTTTTCTGCTGAATAAAATTTCTGCATAGTATCTGCAAATTCTTTTGCCTTTTCATAATATATATTATCCATTCCCGGATAAAAACAAGCAATTTGAGTGGGTACCATCGTCCAATGAATATGCTGAATCAAATCAAAATACAATTCATTTGCATTTATCCCTTCTATATATAAGGTCACTCTATCATCACCTATAATTCTATTCATATCAAAATTTTCAAGACAATATATAAATAATGACACATCTGGTTCAAAAAGAAACACTAAAGAATTATCCCTAAGATTATTAAGCATGGTATCTGCAAAGACACCATTTGCTATACCAAACATAACCACTGAAACATCTATATTATCAAAATTATATTGTTTAGCCCAGCGTTCAGCTTCTTTTTGCGGATCATACAAACTGTTCAACCTAACTTTTTTACCAAATTTATTTATCTCAATAGTCCTTGTTCCTTTTTTAGTATCAAGTAAACTAAAACCATCAAAACTGTATTTTTTTTCGTCAATAATCTTTTCTAGCTGTTCATATATTCCAGGTCTGAACCTTTTAATCAGATTAATATTATTTTCCCAAAAATTCATTACAGATACCCTTTCTATCATTCCATATTTTCAATAACTTCTTCAATATACTCTACAAAATCATATTGAAGGATATCTGCCAATAATACACTATCTGAATTCTGCAAAGCCTCCATTGCATCTTTTAAAATGTCACATACTTTTTTCTCATCCATCTCAAACTCATCATGTTCATTCTTATATGCAAATAATACATCTATCGTATCTGCCATTTCTTCCAAAACTACAATAAATTTCGAAAAAGCCTCTGAATCTTTTTGTTGATAAAAAAGATCTACTGTATCTCTCACATCATCAATAGTTTTTATTACTAATTCTTTCTGCTCACTCATGTTTTTATCTCCTTTAACCATTTTAAAATATATAAAAGACCACAACATGTTTTGCAATCTTTTATATATTTTAAAAAGGGACTGACCCAAAGGTCAATCCCTCCCGAGTAACATTCAAAAACTTGTATAAAATAATTAGCCAAGTAATGAAAGAACACCCTGTGTAGCCTGATTTGCATGAGCAAGCATAGACTGTCCAGCCTGCTGTAAGATACTCAAGCTTGAGTATGAAACCATCTCGTCAGCCATGTTTACATCACGAATCTTACTCTCTGATGACTGTAAATTCTCTGCCATGTTATTAGCATTTGAGATTGTATGGTCTAATCTGTTCTGAATAGCACCAAGATAAGATCTCTGTGTAGATATAGACACAATAGCTGTATTCACGATAGAAATAAGAGCTGTAATTGCACTATAACCCTTAACTGTAACGCCCTTATCATTAACAAATTTACCTGAAGAGATAATTGAAGCAATGCTCTGTTTAGCTGCATTCTTACCAACTTTAGTACTCAATCCAAGCTTAGCTGCTGTAAGCTTTTTGATACTAATCTTAATCTTCTGGTTTCCATTAGCACCAACCTGAAGCTTTTTATTTGTAAACTTGCCAGAAAGGAGCTTCATTGTATTGAACTCTGTCTGTGTAGCGATACGGTTGATCTCAGATGTAAGCTGTTTAACCTCTTTAGCAATAGCTTTACGGTCTGTAGATACATTTGTATCATTTGCAGCCTGAACTACAAGTTCTCTCATTCTCTGAAGTACTGAGTGAATCTCGCTCATAGCACCTTCAGCTGTCTGAATGAGTGACTGTCCATCCTGAGCATTTGTAGAAGCCTGCTTAAGACCTCTGATCTGTGCACGCATCTTCTCTGAAATAGAAAGTCCTGCTGCATCATCTGCTGCACGATTGATTCTGTAACCTGAAGAAAGTTTCTCTGTACTCTTAGATACATTGCTGTTTGTGATGCTTAACTGTCTGTTTGTGTTAAGCGCTGACATATTATGCTGTACTATCATAATGTTTTCCTCCTTGAATTTACAATGGCTTCCTTGCCATTGATGTAATAATTAATAGTTCCGACTTTTACTATTTGTCCGTACACATATAATAAAAAATCATATAAGTATTAACTTACTCAATATATATATCGGTCTATTAGGATTTCACTTTAGCTTTTCTTGATTTTTTTTACAAATAATATTTTTATTTTCTCTGATCAAGAAAATGTGACTGCCATTCCCTATGCTGATTAGACATATTCTGATAATATGATACCGCCACTTTGTTTGAAGTTTTAAAAGATGATATCTCATGTCTTTTTTCTCTAAGAAATTTGTTAAAGAAATTTTTATTCTGCTGTTCAAGACTTTGAAGTTCAACTGAGACATCCGTAATACTTCTTATCAGATTCTGCATTTCTAAAATCCGACTCTGATAAGCATATTTATTTTGAGATAAATATATGCCCACCTTTTTAAAAACAGAATCAAATCCTTTGTCTAATTCTGTCATTTCTTCTATAAGCTTCTGCTTGTCATCTACTATCCTATCGAATTCTTCTGTATCTAAATCTGTAATCTTTTCTATTGATAAAAGTTTCTTCTGCTGTCTTGTTGCATATAAGATCTCCGTTATAATTTCCAGTTTTTTACGAAGTGAATCATGAAGTATTGACACATATACATTCATATCATCCATAATACATCCTCCAAGTCTGCTATCTGTTGCACTACTGTATTTTAGTTTGCATTGTTAAGTCTCATAACTTCTTTCCATGTATCACGCATCTTCTTAATGTGCTTAAGTGCTTCTTTTACAATTTCCGGATCTTTCTGCATATTTCCCTCTACAAGTCTTCTGTATATATAATCATAGACTGTATCAAATTCTTTTGCAACAGGCACATTCATATCAAGTCCCATCCGAAGTTCAATAATAGCATCCTCTGCTTTTTTCATATAATCGTTTATCTTCTGAATATTTTTTTTATCGTTCTCCATAGTTTCTATGGCTGTATCACAAAATCTTACTGCTGCATCATAAAGCATAAGTGTAAGTTTTGCTGGTGATGCCGTTTTTATAGCATTCTGCCTGTAAATTTTTGCCGCATTTTTATTGTATGACTGCATATTTTCTCTCCATTTCTCTATATCTTAACGACGGACAATTTATACTAAAACTGTCCGTCGCATATATTATATCATAAATTTAATTACAATAAAAGAACTAACATAATTACGATAAATACTGTGACAAAGAATTCTGCTGTGACTGAAGACTTGCGAGAGATTTTTCCATAGCTGTAAACTGTGAATAATATCTTTCCTCCATAGTACTAAGTTTTGACTCCCAGTCTGATATTTCTTTCTTATAATCAGAAAGCTGTGATGCCATTTCTTTATCATTGTAAAATGTAAGTGTACTGCTAAGACGAGATGTCCCCATCTTCTTAGTCAACGCATCATACAAATTTGATACCATACCTGACATTACTTCTCTTACAGTATCAGGATCATTTTCCAACATCTGCTTTAAAGTATTTGTGCTATCACTAAATTCTGTATCATCTTCATCACCTTTTATATGAAGAAGACCTCCCTCATTATAATTTGTAGCAGATGTCGTAATTCCTAAGTTTGCCAATGAATATCTTTTGCCATTTGATGCAGTAACTGTACCAAGCATTTCTGTTTTCATTGATGAGATAATACCACTAAGTGTACTATCTCTTCTAAGAAGCGAATCTTTAATCTTAGTATTCCACTTTTCTATCTCATCATCAGACATTGCTTGTTTCTGGTCATCAGTAAGTACATCATAGCTGCTTGCCGAATCGGCATTATAATATGTATTCATTTTTGTCAAAATACTATTATACTCTGTAAGGAATTCTTTAATACTGTCATAAACCCCATCTGTATCGTTGCTTACAGTGACATTTACAGTTTCATATTGATCGGTCGTTCCTTCTTTTAGTGTCGTTCCTAAAAGATTTAATGTTACTCCTGCTACATCAATACTTGTATTGTCACTTGTCAGTGTTGCACCATTGTAAACAACTTTTGTACTTTCAGCTTTTGTGAGTACCATACCCGGAGCATAATTATCTGAGCTCTTATCACTCTCAGTATATTCTTTATTACCATCAAAGCTTTGAAGTCCAAGTGATTTCAGAGCTGTGCTTGAAGAAAAGCTTGCCGTTGCTTTTTTCCCATCTGATGTACCTGCTGCAAGTTCATTATAGGATGTAACCACTTTTTTCACTGCATCATCTCTATCAGATTTTTTGTCAATAATGTAATTTGTCGTATCTGCTGAGTTTCCAAGCATTTTTTCATCTTTTACATAATCACTTGTAATTCCATTAGTTGTAAGCTGATTTATTGCAGCTTCCTTATTTATATTCGTTTCGTCAGTATTTCCGTCAAGTATAAGACTTGCAGCTTTTTCTTCTTTTTTTGCTTGCTTTGCTTCATTCAGCTTTTTTTCTTTTTCTTCAGCTGACAAGTTTACATAATCTGCATTTTTTTCTAATTCATTTTTTATATTTTCTACTTCTGTATCGTCAAGAGTCTGCTTTTCTGCAAGCGCATTAAAAAATGTGGTAGCTGTTTTTTTCGCTGCTGTATCTGAAGCCGATTTTAATGTAGTAACATCATCGTCAGTAATACTATTTCCTGAGCGAAGTTTTTCAACTATTGCATCTATATCCTTTTTAGTAGTTCCAGTACTCAATTCTGTATCACTGCCGGCATCAAGTGCTTCATATCTTACTATTGATTTAAGATTTGCAACAGCCTGTCTTCCCTCGTTTGTGAATCCGGTAACATCTCCCCCATCAACAGTAACGGAAAACCTGTTAGACTCTCCACTTTTCTGGGAACTAATGAAAATTCTCTGCTGCTTCGTATCAAATGTCGCATTAAGCCCTGCATCTTTACATTTTGATACAAAATCACTTATCGTTGTAGAATCTGTCACTTCTAATTCAACTTCTTTTGTTCCTTTTATCTTGATTTTTGTACCAGCCACAAATGACTGAGTGTCATCACTGTCATACAGATCAACGAGTTTTGAACTTGTTGTAGCATTACTATACCCTGTTCCATCACTGTTTTTTACTCCTGAAATCTTCGCTCCGGTCACATACTGTGCTGATGCAAGAGATTTCACCTGCACCTGATATGTGCCCGATGCAGCAGATGAAGTTGCAGTTGCAGTGAGTTTAGAAGTGTTTGCAGATGTTGCTTTCTTTGTCATATAGTTTGACTGAAATCTTAGTTTTGAAACTGAATCTTTATAGAAACCATAAAGTTTTGTATTTAATGATTTCCATGCTTCCTGTTTCCACTCAAGCTTCTGTTTTTTATTTTCAACCTTTGTCAGCTTTGTCCTCTGTGCTGACATCAGGGCATTTACAATAGACTCCGTATCAAGACCTGATGTAAGTCCCGTCATTCTTATAGCCATAATAATTTCCTCCTGTCTTTATCCTCTTATACATATCTGAACAAATTCTTGCTGTTAAAGCTGCTTCTATTTTTTGCAGCTATCTCTTTTCATCTACTATAATACCTGCAATCTCCCATATCTTTTTAATAGCTTCAAGTGTCTCTTCAGGTGGAACCTCGCGTATAACCTTGTCTGTATCCTTATCAATAATCTTTATAGATATACGCTGTGTCTCATCATCAATCGAGTACTTAAGCTGGGTATTTGACATCTTTATCTTTGAATTTGTCTCTGATATAGTATTGTCTATGGTACTCTGAGCAACTCTCTTATTTTCTATGCCATTTTCCGCATTCTCATTTTTCTGACCAGGATTCTTGAAATCTTTATCATCCTTGTCTATTTTACTATCCTTTTGCGTTTCATCTACTGTCTTGACAAAATTATTTTCATCATCTGACATTGAAACCGGCACATATGCTGCTCCAGAGTTTGCTTTTCCTACTGACTTTACTGATTCTATTTCCATAATATACACCTCCGTGTGATTTTCATTTTCCTGTTACTTTTACATGATACTTTTCCTTAAAGTGCTTCAAAATCCATTTATAACATTCTAAGGAAACTATCTACTTTATCCTTTATATCGGCAAATATACATATTTTTTTAGGCTTTGCCTGAAAATAACTTATTTAATGTACCTAAATCAACCTCTCCCTCTGAGGCTTTTTTGTTTTCGTCCTGTATCTGTACATATATTTCTTTTCTATATATAGGTACTGATTTCGGTGCATTTATTCCTATTTTCACCTGGTCACCTTTTATTTCAAGCAATGTTATCTCGATATCATTGCCTATCATAATAGACTGATTTATTTTTCTCGCTAACGCTAACATGCTTTCCTCCATTCTTACTCAATAATTACTTTATATCTTCTATGATTTTATGCTTAATCTTATAATCACCTTTTTCAAGTATCACCTGTATAGCCTTGCCGTTTGCTGCATTTACTATAATAGGTGCTTTCATATTAACTGATGTTTCTTTTATATCTTTTGGTATTGTTGCAAATACAAGAAGTACGATATCTTCATCTTTGAGTTCCCCGAGTGGTTCAAGAAGTGCTTCTTCCACTATGGGATTATAGTCTTTTATCACATTTAAAGGATTGACGACCGGAAAAGCAAGCCCTTTCTCAGTCACGCACTGAAGCCATGAAAAAAACGGCTTTTTCTCTGCTTCGCTGTCATAAAGAATAGTAAAATCCTTGTATTCCTCAAACCCCATAATACCGTTTTCAAAATGAATGAGCTTGTCTTTTCCAATCTCTATTTCACCGAAATATTTTGTATCTATTTTCATACAAACCTCCGTTCTGAATTTAGAATACCGGAAGCAATGAACTTCTATTCATCACATCCGGCATCCTTTCCATCTGTTATGATCTATTTAAATATAATTAAGAAGTGAATTTCCAAGTATCTTAGCTGTCGCAGACAATGATGCCTGATAAAGGTTGTCTGCCTGTGTAAGATTTATGTATACATCAGTAAGGCTTACGTCCTCATTTTCAGAAAGCTTGTCTTCTGAATCTGTCTGTTCATCGAGAAGCTTATTGTATGTGAGCTGTGCTCTGTTGTATTTTGCTCCAAGTTCCGATGTTGCAACGCTGACCTGCTGGCCTGCCTCGTCTATCATCGTAAGTCCCATTCCAAAGGCATCTGTCATTACCTTAGAGCGAAGATCTCTTTCTGTCTCAAGCGATGTTTTAAGACTGTTTAATGTCGCAAGTTTATCTTTATCTGTTGTATTTGATATCATTTTATCTACTTCATCAATCTTTGTCTCTACTTCATCGACATATTTCACTGTTTTGGAAATATAGTCTACCATTCTGTAGATATCCGTGCTTATCGCATCTTTCGCCTGTGTGTTTACGATTATGTTCTGACTATAGTTTATCTCATATTCAATCTCCTGATTACTTGGATCTGCATAATCTGTTGTTTTGTTGTTTACTGAGTCATATGCCGTACATTTAAAATACATCTCAGGTCTTATGTCATTCTTTTCAAAATCATTTTTAACATATGTAACACTGAAATCTGCCTGCTTTGTCTGAATGTCTGCATATTTTGTTTTACCGACAAGAACTTCTCCTGTATCATAAAGATAAACGATTTCATTGTCACCTACTTTATATGCATCTGTATCTGTTGATGAACGTGTAATGATATTTCCTTTTGCCGCCGGTGTTCCATTATAGCCTGCCGCTGCATAAACTTCTGTCGTATCTTTACCTGTAGTCTGGTCTTTATATGTGAACGATATGGCTATGCTTGTACCATTGGTGCCTGCCTGTGCGAATGCATCTTTTGAACAGTTATCATATGCAAGTCTTAACTGATATACTTCATTTTTCTTTGCTGTTTTATCTGTATATTGCTGACCGTTTGCTATAGTAGAGTCATAATTCGCTCCACCTGTTATTACAGTTATATTGTCAAATGAATCATATGAAAAGTTTTCTTTTATCTGATATGAAAGTTTGTCTGTATTCTCAGGGAATAAAAGTGATGTATCCGTACGATAACCTGTAAATACATATCTTCCCGAATAATCTGTATTTGCCTCATCCTCAAAAATAGAATTTACATACTGCTGAAGTGTTGTTAATACTGACTTTCTGTCATCTGCTTTAAGATAATCATTTGCTCCCTGGTTCAGATATGATTTCATATTATCAAATTTCTTTGATATGTTTGAAAGTGCTGTTTCTGTTGTGTTCATCCAGCTCATTGCATCTTTTACATTCTTCTCGGCATACTGTGTAAGCTGAGAATATGTAGTACGAAGCTTCAAAGAACGAACAGCAACTGTCGGATCATCTGAAGGCCTCTGTATCTTTTTCTGTGTCGTATACTGCTCAGAATATTTCAAAAGACTGTTTTTTGCATTTGTAATATGTGCCGAAGCACTATTTGAAATCATGGAATTCGTTACTCTCATGTCAATCCCCCTTCTATAAACTATCAAGCCCTGTATTATTGTGGTAATTCAAAAAATTTTCTTCGTCTTTTTTGCCAGATATTTTTGAAAAAGGCTGTCTTTGTTTTTTTATATACGTTCTTGAAAAGGCTGTCTTTGCCTTTTTTTAATACCAAATCGAAGATTTGGTATTTTATACACCTGTCTGATTTATAAGTTTGTCAAGCACTTCATTCATTACTGAAATCACTCTGTACTGCGCATTTAACAAATTCTGCGTAATTATAAGGTTCTGTCCTTCCTCATCCTCATCAACGCCCATTACCGAAAGTCTTCTGTTCTCAATCGCTTTTTGTATATTTTCAGAGTTTGTTGTTGCTGCCACTATCTTATTTGAATCTACTCCGACTGTTGCTGTCATTATCTGAAGGAAAGCTGTCGGTGTTCCCTGCTTAAATATATTCTGGTCATTCTGCAATGCTACAAGTTTATCAAGATTTCCCGACTCTGATATACCTGTCTTGTCCTGTGAATACTTAGCGGCTGCTATAAGTCTTCCATCCTTTACAACATCCTTATTTGCCTGAAAACGTGCTGCGGTGACATTATAATAAGAAGAATAAATATTACCATCCGTACTTTCTTTTGTTGATGAACTGAAAGTAAATACATTTTTAGAGTCATCCGGTACAAATATCGTTTCTGCTTCTTCCCCATTTTTATCTAAGAGTGTATATTTCTTTCCGCTTATACCATTTGCACTGACTGCTGTTTCAGATTTTCCTTTTATTGTATATTCATTGTTTGTAAGATATGATTCAAGGTCTGAGCCGGCTGCTGCCTTCGGAGCATCTGTTGTTCCTCCTGTAACTTTTCCTGAAAATACCTTGCTTCCATTCAAATAATAATATCCGTCTTTTGTGTTTCTGATAAGCTCAATCATGTTCATCTGCTTATCTGTCTGACTATCAAGTCCGACAAACAAATCTACACCTTTATTATTATCCATGTCATAACCGGCATTCTGAAGCTGGTTTACATTTGCTGAGAATGTTCTGATAAACTCATTTAACTGTGACATATAATAAGGTATTCCTCTAAAGTCTACCGAATCTCCTATCGATGCAGACTCGCTATTATCGAATGCTGTCTTTATGTTTTTCTTATCTGCTTCTTCCAGCGGTTCCGATAATGTAAATGTGTATGTATATGTTCCGTCAATTCCTACTGTTACTTCAAATGAATCATATTTATAATCTTTTCCGGCTATAGTAAGGCATGCATTCGCTTCCGGTATGCTTAATTTTGCTAAATCGCAGTTGTTTGCTCCGCTTACTGATTTTGCTGATAATGTGATTGTTGATTTGTTATTTTTTGTTCCTATACATGAACCATTACCATTGTTTGTAAGCTTTGCCGTAAAGTTTTCTCCGTTATTTCCGTCTCTGAGTTCAAACAATGCCTGAAGCTTTCCGCCGAGTACTGTATTTCTTATATTAAATGACTGTCCGTCACTCCATTTAAGTCCGTAAAGTCCCTGATTATCGCACTGATTATCCTTTGTCTTAGATGCTTCTACTGATATTGTTTTGTAATTGTAAGTATCTACAAGTATATTTCCGCCAAGTGCAACTATGTACTGATGAAGTCCGCTTCCTGTTTCAGGATTTTTTTCTGTCACTTCAACATCTGCAAGCTGTGACAACTCATCCAATATTCTCGCTCTCTGGTCACGAAGGTCATTTGCCTGGTTTCCATATACCTCAAGTGAGTTTATCTGCTTTGTAAGTGCTGCAAGCTGTTCTGCATACGCATTTATCTGTTTGACTGTTGAACTTATCTCAGTGTTTATGTCATTCTGGAGTGTCTGAAGATTTGTTGACATTTTTCTTGCATATTCTCCAAGTGCATCTGCATAACCTGCTGTTTCAGCTCTCTTTGTGGTGTCTGTCGAATCTGTTGTCATATTTATGAGTGATTTGAAGAATGAATCTAAAGATGTTGAAAGTCCACCGCTCTTTTCATCTTTTACATAAAGATAATCTTCAATACTGCTCATATAATATTTGGCTGTATCATAATATCCGAGTGTTGTTGTACTCTTTCTGTACTTATAATCATAATATGAATCTCTTGTGTTTACTATTTCAGTAACTTCTACACCTGTTCCCTGCATTCCAAAAGATGTTTTAAGGGATAATGCTTTCTTAGCCTGCTGATTTACTACCTGCTTTGAATATCCGGCTGTTTTTGTATTTGATATATTGTGTGCTGTTGTGTTGAGCACGGCATTATATGTATTCATTCCGGATACAGCTATATTTAGTCCAAAAAATGTTGATGCCATATTCTACCTCCAATGAATTTTTCGTTTTTATCCGAGTCTCTCTATCAAGTGTTCAAGCATCTGGTTTACTACGTTTATGTATCTTGATGCTGCATTGTATGCATGCTGATATGTCAGAAGACTTGTAAGCTCTTCATCTGTCGATACTCCTGACACCTGTTGTCTCTTACTCTCAACCTCCTGGGCAAGTTTTTCCTGATTATCTACTACAGTCTGCCATACTTTTCCCTTTGATCCGAAATTTCCTATCATCTCATTGTAATACTCATCATATGTGTATGATGTCTTAGTATTAGGGTCGAGTACCGCAAAATCTGACTTCCAGGCTGTAAGTATCTCTTTGTATATTTCCTGTGCATATGCTCCCGAATCACCGCCTGCTGAATTTGCTTTTATAGGTAAAAGTGAATAGTCAGCAAGTATATCCGGATTTATCTGAAGATTCGTGATTGTATACATTGAAGTCTTTTCAGTATAATCATCACCATGTTCAACATATGTATATTTGCCATCTGTACCTTTCTCAATGGTAACATTTTCTTCATTGTAGACATAAAGTGTAAATGTTCCGTCTCCATTGTCTTTTGCAAGTCCGATTTGATTTCCATCCTCATCTGTATAATTGTCTGCGTATACCTGACCGGTAAGTGTGATTTTTGTATATCTTGATGAACCTGTTCTTGTAAAAAGCTCTGTTCCTATTGTTTCATCATCATCTGCTCCCACAGGTGTGTTCTTCACATCAAGTATCTTATATTTCTTTGTCGCATCAAGCTTAAATGTAATATCGTTTCCGACTTCATCTTTCGTAGTTCCCTCCACAGCTGTGTTGAACTGTATTTTGCTGCTTCCGCTGTCATCCTTAACATTCGGGCAAAAGATGTCATTGAGCATAGTGACAACGCCATGTATAAGCAAATCAAATTGTGCTTCTGCCTGTGTGAGGATTGAATTTCCTGTAGTATTGTTGTAGAGTTCTACTTTATCCTTATATTTGCCGTAATCTTCATCATATAAATCCTGATTGAAAGAGCCATCTGTTTTCTGATACTTCGTGTCATTTGGGTCAGGCTGCTGTGGTATATCACTATATACGGCGTTCTTCTTTCCTCTCGCCGTAAGTATACCGAGGAGCGAACCTGTATCTGTCTTTTTGGCTGTCGAATACGCTTCGTCTGTATTGTAAACCTCTCCAAATCCACTGTCTTCCCATACTACATTGTACATGCCTGTCTGTGTGGCACTTTCTGTTTTCATATGGAATGATTTTGTCTCAATAACAAGTGGTGCATCATCTATATATATCTGTACTTTTCCGTCTACATCTTCGTTGTATGTATAATATGTATAACCGGCAAGTTTATCCATAAGAAGATTTCTCTGGTCTCTGTAGTCATTTGCATTTTCTATTCCGGCTGCTTCCTTTTCAGCTATTACTTTGTTCAAATCTGCAATCTGATCTGCTATGCTGTTTATCTCTTTTACCTGCTTTGCAACCTCATTGTTCAGACCCGTCTGATACTTAGTAATTGCATTGTAGGCATTTTTAGCCGTCTCTATAAACGACTCACACTGTGCTATAAAAAGCTGTCTGTTTACAACACTCTCAGGATTTGTTGAAAGGTTCTGGACTGCCTCCCATATGCTTTCCATCGAATTTCTGAATTCTACGCCTTCCGTTTCACCAAATATATCTTCTACTTCCTGCTCACATTCAACCTGTTTCTCATAAAAACTCTGTCTGCTGACCTGAAGTCTGTACTCTTTATCAAGGAACATGTCTCTTATCTGACGTACATCCGCCACATACGTTCCCATACCCACTTTCATAGTTGCATTGTTTGTAACTTTGAATGTCTGATAATACATATCTTTCTGAATGTTCTGCTGTCTCGTATATCCCGCCGTTTTTGTGTTGGCAAGGTTGTGCGAAGTCGTGTTAAGCCCCGCCGACGCAGCATTCAGACCTGAAACCCCATTTTGTAAACTTGTAAATAAGCTCATCTTTCTTCCTCCATATTTTATGAACTCTGTCAAATCACATATAAATGATGATGCCACAGATTGCTATCTGTTTTTGACTCTTGCATCACATAAATCAAAAAAAGAATGTACACCGTATAACCATAATCTTTCCTGACGCTTATGACTATACGCTATACATTCTTTGTTTAATGTATAACATATAATCACTGTTTTGCATCAAATCCGCCTCTGTCTGAATCTGTGTAACTCGTAGCGGCGTTACGATTATAATTGTTATTTCCCGGCGACATCCTTGTGCTTTTAATATAGTTCATATTGAACTCTATCATTCCTAGGGAATTTTCTATAAGTTCTTTATTTTGTTCATTTGCAACGACAAGCCTGTTCATAACTTTCTTCAATGAATCATGAAGCTGATTCAGTTTTTTTCTTTCCTCAGGCTGCTTGCACAGTATAGTTCCGAGTGTTGCCAAATCCAATTCCTTTGGATCTTTATTTAAAACCACACTGATATTCTTTATAACCTTTTCTCTTTTCCTGTCAATGATACTCACCTTGTCAACAAGAAGCTGCTCCTCGTCCGTTATCTTTTTGAGTTCTTCAAGGTCTTCTTTTATAAGCACCTTTGTCTTTCTCTCTGATATCGGCGCAAGCTGTTCATAAATATCTCTTTCCTCGCTCAATGCTTCGAGGAGTTCATCCATTAAACTAGCCAAATCTTTTTCCTCTTTTTTCACGCCCAGACATATAATGCCCCCGGCTTATTTAAAAAATTGAATCAAAATATCTGCTTATCATCTTATCGGCAATCTCTGCTGCTGATACATTGTAAGTACCACTCGCTACAGCTTCTTTAAGTTCAGCCACCTTTTCTTCTCTTATGTCAGATGATCCGCTGACTGCTGCTTTTGCCACCTGGTAATCCTTTGCTGACTGTGATATTTCAAACTTATCTGCTGTATCGTTCTCTTTGCCTTTTGAAACCTTTTTAGGTTTGTTTGCCTGATACAACTGGCTTACCTGATTTAATGCATCAATTCTCATATAATCACCACCTGTTTAAATCTTATAAATGCTTTTTCATATTATTTATCGGTCTTTCGTAAAGAAAACTTTACCTGAAAACGGCTATAAAACAAAAAAGACACCGACAAATTTTATCGGTGTCTCTCTTTGTTTTTATGCAATTTGAACAATTTTTATCATTTACTGTTTCTGGCACAATTAATAATTGATATAATTTTCGCTGTATTAGTATTTAACATCTTTAAGTATATCGCAGAAGTCAAATGTTGCAAAATAATCCTTAGGCGTCTCTGCTCTTCTTATCATCTGAACACTTCCGTCCTCTTTGAGAAGAAGCTCTGCTGACTTTAACTTGCCGTTGTAGTTGTAACCCATGGCAAATCCGTGTGCTCCTGTATCATGAATAAAAAGATAGTCTCCCATGTCAATCTTTGGAAGCATACGGTCAATTGCAAATTTGTCATTGTTTTCACAAAGTGAACCTGTTACATCATATTTGTGGTCACACGGCTCATTTTCCTTGCCGAGTACGGTAATGTGATGATATGCTCCGTACATTGCCGGACGCATAAGGTTTACTGCACACGCATCCACTCCTATATACTCTTTATAGATATGTTTCTCATGAATTGCTTTTGTTACAAGTCCTCCGTATGGTGCAAGCATGAAACGTCCAAGTTCTGTAAATATCGCTACATCTCCCATTCCTGCTGGAACCATAATCTCATCGAACTTCTTGTGTACACCCTCACCGATAACTGCTATATCGTTCGGCTCTTTGTCCTCTGTATACGGAATTCCTACTCCGCCTGAGAGATTGATAAATTTAATCTCAACACCTGTCTTTTCTTTGAGCTCTACTGCAAGTTCAAAGAGGATGCCTGCAAGTGTAGGATAATAATCGTTGCTTACAGTGTTGCTTGCGAGGAATGAATGTATTCCGAAATATTTTGCTCCCATTGATTTAAGTCTTTTGAAAGCTTCTATCATCTGCTCTTTTGTCATTCCATACTTAGCATCTCCCGGGTTGTCCATAATGTCTGTTCCCATCTTGAATACTCCGCCCGGATTGTAACGACAGCAGATTGTTTCTGGTATTCCTGCTACTTCATCAAGAAAATCTATATGTGTAATATCATCAAGATTTATATATGCACCGAGCTCTTTTGCTTTCTTATATTCAGCTGCCGGTGTAACATTTGAAGAGAACATGATATCATTATTGCTGAATCCACATGCCTCTGACATCATAAGCTCTGTAAGTGATGAGCAGTCCACTCCGCATCCTTCCTCCTGAAGAAGTTTAAGTATAAAAGGATTTGGTGTTGCCTTTACGGCAAAATACTCACGATAGCCTTTGTTCCATGAGAATGCTTTTTTAAGTCTGCGTGCATTTTCTCTGATTCCCTTCTCATCATATATATGAAAAGGTGTCGGATATGTCTTTGCAATTTCTTCAATCTGTTCTTTTGTTACAAATGGTGTCTTTTTCATGTTGTGTCGTCCTTTCTTAAAGCAGTCTCCCTGTAAATCAGACGATTCCATTCGTGTCTGCTTTTGTATATTCAAGGTCATTTTTGTTTTAACCTGATACAATTTTTATTTTTTATAAAAGTTATACCTCACTTATGTTATCAAAAATAAAATAAGGTTTCAATACCCTAACCGGAGAAATATTTAAAACATATCACATAAACGCTCTTGACAGTACCACAAGATTTTAAATAAACCAACAGTTAATTTTCCTCCCCCAAAAAAACTTACATCCTTATCTTAGTTTTTGTCGCTTTATCGTTCCGCTTGCGTGTCTTTATCTTCTTAACCGCAAATTTCTTTCCGTCATATTCAATTGTTTCCGTTTCTTTTGATACTACTTCTGCATACCATGCATAATCCTCTGCTGCCATGGTTATTCCCTTTACTCCCTTGCTGGCTTTTTTGAGTTCATTTACCTGAGAGAGTGGGAAACGCAGTGATGCTTCTTTATGTGTTATGATGACCACACTGCTGTCTTCTGATATTGATTCTTCATCGGTGAGTGGGCGTACTTTTATGAGTTCATCCCCATCGTCAAGTTTTGTTGAATTTATCATTGAACGGTTTGTTTCAAATTCTACGCCTGATACAAGTTTCACAAGACCGTTTTTTGTCACAAACAAAAGCTGTGAATTAAATAAATCTTCAAATGCTATATATGTGAGTGCCTCATCGTCACCCAGTTTACACAGTGATTGTATAAGTACACCTTTATCTCTGTTTCGCCCTTTCGGTATCGCATTCATTTTTATTTGATGCATAAATCCGTTTCTGGTAAATACACATAACTTGTCTGTATTCCTTATCTGTATTTTATGTGTATATTCATTTAACGATTCTTCGGATATTCTCGAATAACTTGACTCGTCTACTGACTTGCAATAACCAAATCTGTCAATAAGCACATAAAGATTTTCTTCTTTTACTTCCTCGACATACTTTCCTGCATCAAGATTTGTAAGCAGTGTGCGTCTTCCTCTGCCAAACTGTTTTTTATAATTTTTAAGTCTTGCCTTTATAACTTTGTGAAGTTCATTTATATTTCCAAGTATTCCATTGTACTCTTCTATATTTGCAAGCAGCGAATCGTTTTCCTGATGAAGTTTTAAAAGTTCCAGGCCTATCAATTTGCTGAGCGGCATTGCGAGTATCGCATCTGCCTGATTTTTTGTAAAATCAAGTTTTGCTGCCGCATTCTTAGACTTCTGTGACTTGAATTTAATATCCGTTGTCACTCCGTTTATGAGACAGTTCTTAGCCTGTTTTACCGAATCACTTCCTCGAAGTATTTCTATAATAAGATCAATTACATCTGTCGCTTTTATAAGTCCTGCTACTATCTCAAGTCTTGCTTTCGCTTTTTCCAAAAGATGCTCGTACTCTTTTGTGTAGAGTTCCTCCTGAAACTCCACAAATTCCTGTACAAGCCCTTTGAGTGTAAATGTAATCGGCTGCTTATCTTTTACGGCAAGCATATTTACGCCGTATGTATCTTCAAGTGATGTTTTTTGATAGAGTCCGTTCAAAAGATTTTCTGCGTTTCTGTCTTTTTTTACTTCTACTACTATTCTTATTCCTTCCTTTGACGATTCGTCACGCACATCATATATCTCATCAAACACTTTATCCTTTGATAATGATACAAGATTTTCAAGCAGTTTTGTTTTGTTTCCTGCTACTGTATATGGAATTTCCGTTACCACGATATTTTTTCTTCCGTTTGTACCCGCTTCTATCTCTGCCTTTGCACGCAGCTTTATTTTTCCCTCACCTGTATCATAAATTTCAAACAAATCATCTGAATTTGTCACTGAAGCACCCGTCGGAAAATCAGGTCCCTTTATATATTTCATAAGTCCTTTTGTAGAAATCTCAGGATTATCCATATATGCAATAACTCCGTCTATCACTTCTCCCGGATTGTGCGGCGGCATATTTGTCGCCATTCCTACCGCAATTCCTGTTGTTCCGTTTATAAGGAGATTTGGAAGTGTTGCCGGAAGTACAAGCGGCTCCTTTTCACTTTCGTCAAAGTTTGGTCCAAATGGTACAAGCCCCTTATCAAGATTTTCAAGCATTGTCATTGCC
>ULNF01033257.1_pt1 | contig 35828 bp, 31 predicted proteins | sample 1951851 | NCBI WGS metagenome assembly ULNF01 (sample SAMEA4835570, study PRJEB28245) | human gut metagenome | biome: gut microbiome; material: fecal sample | place: Denmark | collected 2008 | reverse complement strand
TGTATTAAAAGAGATAAACGTACCTGTTTATGCGACAAAGCTTACAATGGGTCTTATCGACAATAAATTAAAAGAGCATGTACTTCCAAAACCGGTTAAGAGAAAAGTTGTGAAATACGGTCAGTCAATAAATCTCGGATGTTTCAGAATAGAATTTATCAGAACAAATCATAGTATTTCAGATGCGGCAGCACTTGCGATATATTCACCGGCAGGCATAGTTGTTCACACAGGTGATTTCAAGGTTGATTATACACCTGTAAACGGAGAGACTATTGACCTTCAGAGATTTGCCGAACTTGGAAAAAAGGGTGTGCTTGCGCTTATGTGTGACAGTACAAATGTCATGAAGCCGGGCTATACAATGTCGGAGAGAACCGTTGGCAAAACTTTTGACAATATATTTGCCGACAATGAAAAACACAGAATAATTGTTGCGACATTTGCATCAAATGTTGACAGAGTGCAGCAGATTATAAATTCAGCAGAAAAGTATGGAAGAAAAGTTGTAATTGAGGGACGAAGCATGGTAAATGTTATTACTACGGCTACAGAACTCGGTTATCTGGACGTTCCTAAAAATATAATAATAGAAATGGAACAGATGAAGAATTATCCGCCTGAAAAACTTGTGCTTATCACAACCGGAAGTCAGGGTGAGGCGATGGCGGCTCTTTCGAGAATGGCTGCAAATCTTCACAGAAAAGTTTCAATAGAACCGGGCGATACTGTAATCTTCAGTTCAAGACCGATTCCGGGAAATGAAAAAAATGTTTCAAAGGTCATAAATGAACTTGCACAGAAAGGTGCAAAAGTTATTGTGCAGGATACACATGTATCAGGTCATGCTTCTCAGGAAGAGATAAAACTTATATATTCTCTTACAAGACCAAAATATGCGATACCTGTACATGGTGAATATCAGCATTTGAAAGCACATGCTGAACTTGCGCAGGGAATGGGTATACCTAAAGAAAATACAATAGTATTGTCATCAGGTGATGTACTTGAACTTACACAGGAGAGAGCTACACTTATCGGCAAGGTTCAGGCTCAGGGCATAATGGTAGATGGTCTTGGAGTCGGAGATGTAGGAAATATTGTACTTAGAGACAGACAGCATCTTTCTGAAAATGGTCTTATTATAATTGTACTTACACTTGAAAAATATACTAACCAGCTTCTTGCAGGCCCTGATATTGTTTCAAGGGGATTTGTTTATGTAAGAGAATCAGAGTACCTTATGGATGAGGCAAAGAGTATAGTTTATGCAGCTCTTGAAAGATGTCTTGACAATAAGGTTTCTGATTGGAGCAAGATAAAGACTGAAATAAAAGACAGTCTCAGTGATTATCTCTGGAAGAAAATGAAACGTAATCCTATGATTTTACCTATTATCATGGAAGTTGAGTAATTATGGCTTAGTTTTATATATGGCTGTACAGAGGGGAGCGGGATAATGAAAGAAATTGATGATGCATTAAATGCACTGATAAATGTTATAAAATCGACAAAAGAATATAATCAGTATCAGACACTTTTGAAAAAAGTAAAAAATGAACCGGAATTATATGGAAGAATATGTGATTACAGAAGAAAAAGTCTCGCTCTGCAGCTTTCGGATAATGAGAATTTTATTCAGGAAAATAACAATCTTCAGAATGAGTTTGCTGACTTACTGAATATTGGTCTTTCAAATGAATATTTTGCGGCTGAACATCAGTACTGTGTGATGATACGAAAAATTCAGGAGTGTTATTTGGAGGAAATCAGTATTGAAACTGATTTTCTGGAGGGATAGATATGAGTGGTTCCCGAAGTGCAGGACAGGCGTTAAATTTTTTCCGCAGAGGTATTCTTCTTCTGGTCAATGTTTTAGTATCTGTTTTAATTATTTTTATGATGTTTCATGCATGCAAAATGTGTTATGGTATTTGTTATGAAATTTATGGTCCGGTTGTTGTAGAAAAAGCACCGGGAACTGATATACGGTTTTCAATTTCAAAAGATGAGTCAATGCACAAGGTGGCAAAAGAATTATATGATGACGGATTGATTGTAAACAGATATTCATTTTATATAAGAACCATGCTTATGGACAGAGATGAAATGAAATTGAAACCGGGAGATTATATATTAAATACAAGTATGGATTATGAAGAAATACTTGATATGCTTACAAAAAGCGATTGAAAAGAGAGGTATTTGTTTTGATTATTGATGAGAGGTTGTCAACATATATTGATTCAATATCCTGGAGCATACCTGAATATTTAAAAGAGGTTGAGAAAGAGGCTTTGGCAGACGGTGTACCTATAATAAGACGTCCCATGCAGTCGCTTATTTCATTTCTTTTGACAGTAAAAAAACCGAAGGCGGTATTAGAGATAGGTACTGCAGTCGGTTTTTCAAGTATGTTGATGAGTGAATATGTATCAGATAATACGATTATAGATACAATAGAGAAAGTTCCGATACGCATAAAATGTGCTAAAGAAAATTTTGCCAGATATGAAAAGACAGAAAGAATAAATCTTTTTGAAGGTGATGCGGCAGATGTTTTAAAAGAGCTTGCGGCGGCAGGGAATAAATATGATTTTATTTTTATGGATGCAGCCAAGGGACAGTATCTTAATTTTTTGGAACCTGTTCTTGAAATGCTTGACGAGGACGGTCTTTTGGTGACTGATAATGTTTTACAGGATGGGGATATTATACAGTCAAGATATGCGATAACAAAGCGTGACAGGACAATTCATGGCAGAATGAGAGAATATTTATATTTCCTGACTCATTCTGAAAGGTTTAAAACTGTTGTGCTGCCGGTCGGAGACGGTGCGGCATTGTCACAGGTTGTACCTGGTAGTATCAGTAATAACGATTAGAAATCAGAAAAAGAAATGAAAAATTTAAAATAACAATGCAAAGAGATAAAATAGGAGGAAATTATGTTAGCAAATGGAAAACCGGAATTACTTGTGCCTGCAAGTAGTCTTGATGTTTTGAAAGTTGCCGTTATGTATGGTGCAGACGCAGTTTATATCGGTGGGGAGTTATATGGACTTAGAGCGAAAGCAAAAAACTTTTCAAATGAAGATATTAAAAAAGGAATAGAGTTTGCACACAAATATGGAAAGAGAGTATTTGTAACTGCGAATATTACAGCACACAACAGGGATCTTGAGGGCGTCAGAAAATATTTTGAGGAATTAAAAGAGATTAAGCCGGATGCGCTGATAATATCTGATCCAGGTGTGTTTACAATAGCAAAAGAAGTATGTCCTGAAATTGAAATTCATGTAAGTACACAGGCAAATAATGTAAATTATGCAACATATCTTTTCTGGCAGAGACAGGGGGCAAAAAGAGTTGTTTCAGCGAGAGAACTCTCGGTTGCTGAGATTAAGGACATAAGAGCGAATATTCCTGATGACCTTGAGATAGAGACATTTGTACACGGTGCAATGTGTATTTCATATTCCGGCAGATGTCTGCTCAGCAATTATTTTACGGGAAGAGATGCAAATCTTGGAGCATGTACACATCCATGCAGATGGAAGTATCATATTGTTGAGGAAAGCAGACCGGGTGAGTATCTTCCTATCGAAGAAAATGAGAGAGGAACATACATTTTCAATTCAAAGGATTTGTGTATGATAGAGCATATACCTGACCTTGTAGATGCGGGTATAGACAGCTTTAAGATAGAGGGTCGAATGAAAACGGCACTTTATGTGGCAGATGTGGCAAGAACTTATCGTCAGGCGATTGATGATTATTTCGAGTCACCAAAGCTTTATGAGTCAAAAAAAGATTATTATATGGAAGAAATCTCAAAGTGTACGTACAGACAGTTCACAACGGGATTTTTCTATGGACCGACTACTCATGAGACACAGATTTATGACAACAACACATATGTGAGAGGATATGTTTTCCTTGGAATTATCAGGGAAGTTGATGAGGAAGGTTATGCACTTATAGAACAGAAAAATAAATTCTGCGTTGGTGATGAGATAGAGATAATGAAGCCATCGGGAGAGAATGTGACGGTTAAAGTTCTTGACATGAAAAATGAAAAGGGTGAAAAAGTTGAGAGCTGTCCTCATCCGGGAGAATTTGTGAAAATACTTCTTAGTGAAACACCGGATGTTATGAATCTGATAAGAGTTAAGGAAGAGAATAAATGATATGCTGCAAGGGTCAAAATACTTTTTGACCTCAACATCAATAATATAGAGTATGGAGGTTTCTGAATGACAGTACAGGAAAAATATTTAAAGATTGTAGACGAAGTGATTGAAAAAGGACCGTATAAGCCGGACTGGGTATCTTTGTCTGAGTACGAAGCACCGAAGTGGTTCAGAGATGCCAAGTTTGGTATATTTATCCATTGGGGATTGTTTAGTGTTCCGGCTTTCAACAATGAATGGTATTCAAGAAATATGTACATTCAGGACATGGAAGAATGGAAACATCACAGAGAGACTTTTGGCGAGCATACTAAATTTGGATATAAGGATTTTATACCGATGTTTACTGCACCGAAATTTAATCCGAAAGAGTGGGTTAAATTGTTTAAAAAAGCGGGGGCAAAATATGTTATGCCTGTAGCTGAGCACCACGACGGATTTCAGATGTATGACAGTGAGATAAGTGAGTGGACAAGCGTAAAAAAAGCCATGAAAAGAGATGTACTCGGTGAACTCAAAAAAGCAATTCAGGATGAGGGTCTTGTTTTTTGTGAGTCTAATCATCGTGTTGAGCATGCTTTCTTTATGGGACATGGCTGTGAGTTTGAGAGTGATATAAAGCAGCCTATGAAACTCGGTGATTTCTATTGGCCGGCAATGCCCGAACCTGATAATCAGGATCTTTTCAGTCCTGCACCTCCGAAGGAATTTCTTGAGGACTGGCTTGCAAGAAACTGTGAACTTGTTGAAAAATATAAGCCGTCAATGGTTTATTTTGACTGGTGGATACAGCACGATTCCGTAAAGGAATATTTAAAGAAATTTGCGGCATATTATTATAACCGTGCCAATGAGTGGGGCATGAAAGTTGGCATATCATATAAACATGATGCCATGATGCTTGGAACGGGAATACTCGACATGGAGCGAGGTCATTTCTCGGAGGCAAAACCATTTTACTGGCAGGCAGACACATCTATGGCATTCAATTCATGGTGTTATACTGAGCAGAACAGATTTAAGAAATCAAGTGACATACTTCAGGATTTGGTTGATATTGTCAGCAAGAATGGCTGTCTTTTGTTAAATGTCGGACCAAAAGCTGACGGTACGATATGCGACGAAGAGATAAATATAATGGAAGAAATCGGAGAGTGGATGGATGTAAATGGAGAGGCAATCTACGGTACACATCCTTGGAGAGTTCAGGAAGAGGGAAGTACGGAAGTTGTAGAAGGAATGTTCTCAGAAGAGGGAAGAAAAGATTTCACATCCGAGGATATACGATTTACATGTAAGGCAGATTGCATTTACATAATACCTATGAAGCAGAATGGTGAAGATATAATCGTTAAGAGCATGGGAGAAAACAGCAAAGATTTTCATGGCATTATTGAGGAATTTAAGGCACTCGGTTATGATGAACAGCCGGAGTTTATCAGAGAAGATGACAGAATGATAATAAAAGCACCGTTTGTAAAGAGCGACAAGCCTGTTGTGTACAGAATGAGACTTAAATAGGTATAAGAATGTGTGACTATATAAAATCAAAAAATGTTTATATAACTTATAATCATGATATTTATAAAACATAAATATATAAGAATAGGGACATCAATAAAATGATGTCCCTTAATTAATGCTTTATTATAATCTTGTCAAAAAATCAAAAAAATTAAAATAAAAATATATCTATAAAAATAAGAATGAATCCATGCTTCGATTATAACAAATGTAAAGGTAAATTAGCCAACCTTTACAACATTTGAAGCCTGTGGTCCTTTTTCTCCGTTTACAACGTCAAATTCCACTTCTTCACCTTCGTCAAGAACTTTGAAACCATCCATCTGAAGTGCTGAATAATGTACGAATACATCCTTACCTGTCTCGTCTGAAATGAAACCAAAACCTTTTTTTGCGTTAAACCACTTAACTGTACCCTTCATTGTACTGCCTCCTAAAACTTTAAAAAATATTTATGCCCAAAATGGCATGCCATAGGGCTGATATGGTGTCTATGTAACCACCAACACAATTAAATCTATCATATAAAATGTTCAGTGTCAACGCATTTTTGTGGCGGAATACTTTCTTTTATCACCATATGGCAGTGTGTAAAATCAGGAATTATTTGCTATGTCTGCGGCAAGTTCTTCGAGGTACATCCATCTGTCCATTTTGTAGTCAAGTTTTTGTGAGAGCTCCTCTTTTTTTAATGATAACTCTCCAAGTTTTACAAAGTCATTTGCGGCTTTTAACATGGCATTGTCGGTTTCCTTAATCTCCTGTTCAAGGGCAGCAATGTCTGCTTCTATAGTCTCAAACTCTTTTTCTTCCTTGTAAGACATTTTTTTCTTTTTAACCTGACCGTCTTTCCAGTTGTCTTTTGTCACTTTTGATTTGCCCGAATTGTTTTCGGGATTTTCACTACAGTTATTGTCAGTGCTTTCTGATAAAGCTAAACCTGCATCGGTAACATCAAGTTTGTGGGTTGTGTGGTTCAGATAGTCTGTGTAGCCGCCCTCATATTGATTTATGGTACTGTTTTCAAAACAGAATATTCTTGATACAACCCTGTCAAGGAAATAGCGGTCATGGGAAACCGTTATAACAATGCCGTCAAACGAATCAAGATAATCTTCCAGTCGTGTGAGAGTGGCAATGTCAAGGTCGTTTGTCGGCTCGTCGAGAATAAGGATATTCGGTGCTTCCATAAGTATTCTCAGAAGATAAAGACGTCTTTTTTCACCGCCTGAAAGTTTGCCGACAATTGAGTATTGCTGGTCTGGTGGAAATAAAAATCTCTCCAACATTACGGAAGCGGATATGGTGCCGTCTTTCGTATGGATAAATTCACCGCCCTCTCTTACATAATCGATAACTCTCAAAGAGTCATCCATGGCTTCGTTTTCCTGTGAGAAATAACCTATTTTTACGGTTTGTCCTATCGTAACCTGGCCTGAATCAGGCTTTGTTTTTCCTGTTATTATGTTCATCAGAGTTGATTTGCCGCAGCCATTTGGTCCGATAATACCCACTCTGTCATTTCTTAAAAAGAAATATGTAAAGTCATTGATAACAGGTATTCCATCAAATGATTTTGAAATGTTTTCAAGTTCGATTGTCGTTTTGCCGAGTCTTGACGATGCAGAGCTTATTTCAATAGTACTGTCTGTAACAGGAGATTTCATATCACGGAGAGTCTCGTATCTTTGTATATGTGCTTTTTGTTTTGTGGAACGTGCTCTGGCACCGCGCATCATCCACGCAATTTCAGTGCGGAGTAAACTCTGTCTCTTTCGCTCTGTTGCGTTTGCAATTTCTTCTCTTTGAGCTTTTCTTTCCAAAAATCCCAGATAATTACAATCGTAGCTGTATAATTTACCCTTATCAATCTCAACGATTCTGTTTACGACACTGTCAAGAAAATATCTGTCATGAGTAATCATTATGAGAGCTCCGCGGTATTTTTTCAGATAGTCTTCAAGCCATTCATTCATTGCACTGTCAAGATGGTTTGTCGGCTCATCGAGAATAAGGATGTCAGCCGGAGTGAGAAGTGTACGGATGAGAGCAATTCTTTTTCTCTGACCGCCCGAAAGTTCATTTATAGGCTGGCTGTGATTTTTAAACCCAAGTTTGTTCATCATGTTTTTTGCCTGAGGTTCATAATTTGCAGGAGAGTCTGAAATATCTTTTTGGAGTGGAAGCGCTGCTTCAAGAGCAGAGATATTTTGAGAAAACTCAGGTTTTTGTGAAAGATAACCTATTCGTAAATTTCTTCCCATAATAATTTTTCCGTTGTCGGGTTCGACCGTTCCGGCTAGAATTTTTAATAAGGTTGATTTGCCTGTGCCGTTAATACCGATAATACCGACCTTTTCATTTTCATTTAAACTAAATGAAGTATCATCAAGCAAAAGTCTTTCCGTATAGGAATGAGTAAGATGTTCTGCCGTAATTAGATTCATACTGATTTCCTCTTTTCTGAATTTATAATGTATGCCCTTTGTTGTTGCAAAGCAGCATTTAATAAGTTATAATTATAATTAGGTGTGAATAAGTATAGCCTATTACAAAAGGCAAAGCAACCATTATTTTTGGAGGCATATGGTTATGGATGAAAAGGGTTTGGCGTATAAGCGTCAGGTAAATTATTATGAAACAGACAAGATGGGGATAGTTCATCACTCGAATTATATCAGATTTTTTGAAGAGGCAAGGATAGACTTTCTCAATAAAATCGGACTGAATTATAAAAAGATTGAAGACATGGGATTGATTATGCCTGTTCTAGGCGTTGAATGTAAGTACATTAAGCCGCTTCATTTCAGTGAGGATTTTTATGTAAATTCAAGGGTTGCAAAATATAATGGAATGAAGCTGACTGTAGAATATGAGATTTATAATAGGGACGAAGAACTGGTTACAACAGGCAGAAGTGAGCATTGTCTGCTTGACAAAGATTTGAAGCCTGTGAATATAAAGAGAAATTATCCAGATATATATAACAAATTAAAAGAATTGGTTGAAGATAGATAGAAAAATATTATTTATATTATTTTCAAGGAAATGAGGATTGTAATGAAGAAAAAACTGATAACTGCACTGATTACAAGTGTTGTAATGATTGCGGCAATGGGGATATTTGTATGGAAGATGAGTGGTATTTCAGACAAACTGAGCAGTGAGGATAAAGCGAAGATTGAGGAAGAAAAGGATCTTCTTGAAAATCAAAGTGGAAAAGCTATAGATAATGTGAAACAGATAGATATTAAAAATTTATATCTTTCAGGTAAAAGAAAAAATGTTGTTACCATAAATTATAAATCACCAAAAGATGTTTATAATCAGGCAAAGTCGGCAAGAGCGGAAGAGACGCTTACAAATATAAAAAAGAAAGTAAAAGAATATACTCCGGATGATGCACTGTGGGCATACAACCCATACGGTACAAATTATTGTTCGATGTATGTATATTTTAATACAGACGGAAATTGTTATTGTAAATATACAATTTCAGTTAAAGATAAGAAAATTCCTGATTTTACAAGAACATTGATAGCAGATGGTTCAGGAAATGTTGCAACGGAACATGAATATCAGCTTATAGGTCTTGTACCCGGAATGAAAAATTATATAACACTGAAATTGTATAATAAACAGGACAAGTTATCAAAACAGCTGGTGTACAGTGTAGATATTCCTAAGAGCAGCACAGGCATGCAGACAAGACTTTCTGTTATAAACGGAAGAAGCAAGCAGGAGATAAGCAACGGTCTTTATACGGTCTTTGGAAAAGGAAGAACCGTGAACAAAAAGTCTGTTAAAGTTATTACAAAGAAGATAAACAAAAACGGAAAAAAGACAACTAAAATAATAAAAAAGACCGTAAACAGGAAAATAAAAAAATATGCAATTGCGATGTATGACAATTCAGGCGTGTTAAGAAGTGAGATGCCGCTTGACGGTCATATGGCAAAGAACATGCAGGTGATATATGACGGCATTGTTTATCCGTGTGCAGACAATAAATTTGCAATGGTAAATTCGCTTGGACAGGTTACTAAAGTTTATTCGGTAAACGGATACAGGCAGGATGGAGAATTTGCATACGACGGTTTTGGAAATATTTATTTCATAGCTACCGCACTTGGAAGAAAGGCTACGAGAAACAGCAAGATAATGGGACTTGAATTGGAAACGGGCAATGTAAGTCTAAAGCTTGACTTTGATTCATTGCTTTCAGAAATATATAATAAATCCGGCAAAAAGACAAACTGGATTGATATAAATTCCGTTCAGGTATGCGGAACAAACAAACTTATAATAGGTTCAAAATCTCTGTCAAGTATTTTTAAGGTAAGTAATGTTGGAAGTATTATTCCGAAACTTGATTATATTATTGCAGATAAAGAGATATGGAAAAAATGTAAAAAACTTAAGAAAAAGGTATTGAAAAAATACTCAAAAGAGGAAGAAGAACAGGCAGATGCTGAGGCAACAGAGGAACCTGACAGCATAGATGCTATACTCAATGAGGGAAAGAAAAAGCCTGATCCGTTCAGGTCACAGTATAATCAGAATGCGATTACTTGCAATTCGTCAGGTAATGTTATCACGATGTTAAACAACAATTCAGGAAAATATGCGAAAAGAGCAAACAACAATTCATATTACTATCAGTTTAAAGTAAATGAGAGTGCAAAAAATTATCGTGTTACTGCCAAAAAAGCTTTTGAAAAAACATCTGATTATGGAAACATAATTAAAGACAAAAATCTGTACATATATTGTTGCAGCAGCAAAAACAAATTTATGGAAACAGATGCGACAGGAAAGCTTATAAAGAGCTTTAAAACAAGTGATGGTGCTTACAGAGTTTACAAAAATGACTGGAAGAATTTTTGGTTTTATTAAGAGCTAAAATCGTTGACCTGTTACCTGAAAAGTTGTATAATCACATTAACAAATCTATTTAGAGTTTTGTATAATATTTTAATGTTTATTTAACTAACTATATTTTTAAGGAGGAAGTAAGAGTATGAAATTTTTCGTAGACACAGCAAAGATTGAGGACATTAAAAAAGCAAATGATATGGGTGTTATCTGTGGTGTAACAACAAACCCATCACTTATTGCAAAAGAGGGCGGAAAGAGCCAGGAAGAAGTTTTAAAGGAAATTGCAGAAATCGTTGACGGTCCTATAAGCGGAGAAGTTAAGGCGACAACAGTTGATGCAGAGGGAATGATTGAAGAAGGAAGAGAAATCGCTAAACTTCATAAGAACATGATTGTTAAAATTCCTATGACAGTAGAAGGACTTAAGGCAACAAAAGTTCTTTCAAGCGAAGGAATCAAATGTAATGTAACACTTATTTTCTCGGCAAATCAGGCACTTCTTGCAGCAAGAGCAGGTGCAGCTTATGTTTCACCATTCCTTGGACGTCTTGATGATATTTCAACACCGGGAATTGATCTTATTCAGAGTATTGCAGATATTTTTGCAAACTATCCTGAAATTAAGACAGAAATTATCGCAGCAAGTGTTCGTAATCCAATTCATGTAACAGATTGTGCACTTGCAGGTGCCGATATAGCAACAGTTCCTTACAACGTAATTGAGCAGATGACAAAACATCCGCTTACAGACCAGGGAATCGAGAAATTCCAGAAGGACTACATAGCTGTCTTTGGAGAGTAGAGGCTGAGAAAAGTTTTTTGACAGCATAGCGAACAAAAAAATTGGAATTTGAAAGTAAAAATAATAAAATCAGAAAGGAAGATATCATGGATATTTTAGCTTTAAAGAAAACTGCAAATGAAGTCCGCAAAGGTATTGTTACAGCAGTGCACAGCGCAAAATCCGGACATCCGGGCGGCTCTTTATCTGCAGCAGATCTCTTAACATATTTATACTTTGAGGAGATGAATATTGACCCTAAGGATCCTAAAAAAGCAGACAGAGATCGTTTTGTATTATCAAAAGGTCATATCGCACCGGGATTATATTCAACACTTGCACAGAGAGGATATTTCCCGGTTGAGGATTTAAAGACTCTTCGTCATGTTGGTTCTTATCTTCAGGGACATCCTGATATGAAGCACATTCCTGGAGTAGATATGTCAAGCGGTTCACTCGGACAGGGTGTATCGGCAGCAGTAGGTATGGCACTTTCAGCTAAACTTGACAATGCTTCATACAGAGTATATACACTTCTTGGTGATGGTGAGATTCAGGAAGGTCAGGTTTGGGAGGCAGCTATGTTTGCCGGAGCAAGAAAACTTGACAATCTTGTTGTTATCGTTGACAACAACGGTCTCCAGATTGATGGAAAGATTGAGGATGTTTGTTCACCATATCCTATTACAGATAAGTTTAAGGCATTCAATTTCAATGTTATTGAGATTGATGCACACGATTTTGAGCAGATTGCAGATGCATTCAAGAAGGCAAGAGAAACTAAAGGAATGCCTACAGCTATCGTTATGAAGAGTGTGAAAGGTAAAGGTGTATCTTTCATGGAGAATAATGCAAGCTGGCATGGTACAGCTCCAAATGATGAGCAGTACGCACAGGCAATGGCTGACCTTGACAAAATCGGTGAGAGCTTGAAATAAGCGGATAGGAGGAAAAAATGGCAGACGTAAAGAAAATTGCTACAAGAGAAAGCTATGGTAATGCTTTGACAGAACTTGCAGAGCAGTATCCAAATCTTGTTGTACTTGATGCTGATTTAGCAGCAGCAACAAAAACAGGTATCTTCAAGAAAGCTTATCCTGAAAGACATATAGATTGTGGTATCGCTGAGTGTAATATGATGGGTATTGCAGCAGGACTTGCAACAACAGGAAAAATTCCGTTTGTAAGTTCATTTGCAATGTTTGCAGCAGGACGTGCCTTTGAGCAGGTACGCAACTCAGTAGGATATCCAAAACTCAATGTAAAGATTGGTGCTACACATGCAGGTATATCAGTAGGTGAAGACGGTGCTACACACCAGTGTTGTGAAGATTTAGCACTTATGCGTACAATACCGGGAATGGTAGTAATGAACCCTTCAGATGATGTAGAGGCAAAGGCAGCAGTTAAAGCTGCACTTGACCATGAAGGTCCTGTATATATCCGTTTCGGAAGACTTGCCGTACCTGTTATAAACGACAGACCGGATTACAAGTTTGAACTTGGCAAAGGTGTTGTTCTTCGTGAAGGAAAGGATGTTACACTTGTTGCGACAGGACTTGAAGTTTCTGAGACACTTGAGGCAGCAGAGAAGCTTGCGGCAGACGGAATAGATGCAAAAGTTATCAATATTCATACTATCAAACCTCTTGATGAGGAACTTATCGTTGCAGCAGCAAAAGAGACAGGAAAAGTTGTTACTATAGAGGAACACTCAGTTATCGGTGGACTTGGAAGTGCAGTATGTGATTGTCTCAGCGAGAAAGCTCCTACAAAGGTTCTCAAGATTGGTGTAAATGATACTTACGGAGAGTCTGGTCCGGCTGTAGAACTTATCAAGAAATACGGACTTGACAGTGAAGGAATTTACGCAAAGGTTAAGGCATTTATGGCTTAATTAGCTGAACTAAAAGCGTGGGATACTTCTTGATTAAAGTCAGGAAGATTAGAATTTAGAAATGAATAGATACACTCTCAAAGTGAGAAATCGAAAGAGTATTGCTTTGGGAGTGTTTTTTTGAAAAAGGAGTATAAAATGAAATCGAAAACAACAAGAAAATTGGCTATGGCAGGGGTGTTTACTGCACTTGCGGTTGTTGGAAGTATGCTCAGTGTGCCTATTGCATCAAGCAAATGTGCACCTGTCCAGCACATGATAAACATTTTATCGGCTGTCCTTTTGGGACCGGGTTACAGTGTAGGTATAGCATTCGTGGCAAGTCTGCTTAGAAATATTTTAGGACTTGGAAGTTTCTTAGCATTTCCGGGGAGTATGGTTGGTGCTTTATGCTGCGGACTTGTTTATAAGTATACAAAAAAAGTTTTTCTGACATGTTTTGCCGAGGCGTTTGGAACGGGAATTCTTGGTGGCATCGCTGCATATCCGGTAGCAAAATATGCGATGGGAGTTCCTGATATAGGTGTCTTTGTGTATGTTGTACCATTTCTTGTATCAACAGTGGCAGGAAGTATTCTTGCATTTATACTTATGACTGCACTTAAAAAATCCGGTGTTACTGAGATTTTTGAGGACTAAACATAAAAAAAGAGGGATTTTGTATTATGATATTCGGGAAAAAGAGCAATGATTTAAAAGGCGAAAAAAGTATATCAGGTGGCGGTGCTGTAAGTGACAGGCAACTGAAGGATATTGTAAAAAAATATATCGGTTATGTAAAAAGCACATCACCAAATGTACATTGTCTTACAAATGTCGTGACAATGCAGGATGTAGCCAACATGTTACTTGTAGCAGGTGGCAGTGCAATAATGGCACAGGACAAAAAAGAGATGGAAGAGATAACACAGATTTCATCGGCAACTCTTATAAATATGGGCGTTCCATCTGATGAAAAAATAGCCGCTTATATTGTTGCAGGCAAGACTGCAAACAGACTTGGTCATCCAGTTGTTTTTGATCCTGTTGGTGTTGGGGCAAGTAACTACAGAAAAAGTTGTGCAGAAGAGATACTTAAAAATGTGAACCCTGATATAATAAGATGTAATCAGGAAGAAGCTAAAATATTATTGGGACTAAATAGTGAAATTGTGTCAAATGGAGTTGAAAGCAGTATAAAGTTAACAGAGCGTGAGCAGGAAAAAACAGCTATAGCCCTTGCAAATAAATTTGATACAATAGCTTTCATCAGTGGCAGTCTCGATACGATTTCAGATGGAAATATTGTTTTGAAGATAGACGGCGGTGACAGCAGAATGAGAAGAGTAAGTGGTACAGGATGTATGTTGTCTGCTTTATGTGCATTGTTTGCGGCAGGCGTGTATGCTGTTTCGGAAATCGAAAAAAAAGCAAGCAATATAGAAGATAATGAAAATTCTAATTTTAATGAAAAATATTTTTATGCCGCTTATTCGGCAGGAAAAGTTTGGAAAGATACAGCAAAGAGCACAGGCGTTTTAGCCGATATAAATGGTGAGGGGATAGGGACATATCACAGCATGTTGTTTGATGAGCTGGAGAAGATGATGGAGAAATGTTAGGTAAGTGGAATTGTATAAATGGAGGAAAGATAAATCGTTTGAAAAATTAAATATATTTTTTGGAAGTTAAATTTATATTTAGCTTCTTTTTTTTGCATATTTTCAGGAAAAACAGGCAGATTAACTATAAAACAAAGTTATATATAGAAAAGTGAGGATTAAAATGTATAAGGAAAAAATTATTTCAGAAAAGATTATGGATAATTATAAAAGATATTTGTTGGAGCAGGAAAAAAGCAATGCGACAATAGAAAAATATATGCGGGATTTGAAAAAATTAAAAGAATATGCACATGGAAGAAAAATAGACAAAATGTTATTGATAAAGTTTAAGGAACATTTAAAAGATGAGAGGAAATATAAGACAAGCAGTATAAATTCGTATATTGTTGCGGCAAATCGTTTTTTTGAATATGTTGGATGGTTTGATTTAAAGATTAAAACTTATAAGGTGCAGAAAGAAATATTTGTGCCGTCAGACAAAGAAATAAACAAAAATGAGTATAGAAGTCTGGTGAAAGCAGCCATAAATAGCGGAAAGTACAAGATTGCAATGATAATTCAGACTATATGTGCAACGGGTATAAGGGTAAGCGAAATTTCGGCGTTGACAGTCAATGTTGTAAAAAAAGGTGTGATGGTCATATATAACAAGAGTAAAGAGAGAAAAGTGTTAATACCGAGAAATCTTCAAGTTAGGTTGTTGGATTATATAAGGAAAAATAATATAAAAAGCGGAGCGGTATTTAAATCGTGTAACGGGAATGTTGTAGACAGGACATGGATATGGCGTGAAATGAAAAAATTGTGTGATATAGCAGATGTAAGTAAGGAAAAAGTTTTTCCACATAATCTGCGACATCTGTTTGCGAGAACATTTTATTCTATGTATAAGGACGTGGTAAAACTTGCAAATATATTAGGGCACAGTGATATAGAAACAACAAGAATATATTTAAAAGAATCGTGTGAGCAATATAAAAAACAGCTTGAAGAAATGGATTTGCTGGTGAAAAGTTGAGAACATAATTATTATTATGCTTAGCATGTTAGAATATTTTTACATATAATGCTACATTCAATAGGAATGTGCAATGTTGAACAGTATTATTATATCAATGCCATATACAAAAAACAATAGCCGATACTCGAAAAATCCGCCATATAACGGTTTTTATTCGGTGTTGCAACATAATAATAATTATGTTGTAGAAAGGACAAAGGAGGAAAAGTATATGGTGAAAAGGAGATTAAAAAGTGTTATTGCAGCGGTTTTAGTAGCCGCAATGTTAACAACAATGGCACCGCAGGTTGTTTGTAAAGCGGCTGAGACGGCATGGGAAATTGTAAAAAATCAAGAGACGCCTTTGGATGAGGTGTATTTTGATTGCAAAAAATCAGATGATGAAACTAAAAGTTATCTGTATGGATATAAGGATGGAAAAGTTGCAATAATGGATAGTGATTATAAGTTAGTCAAGAAAACAGATTATGATGAGATAGCTTCTTTGAAAGAAAAATTAAACGGACAGACGGCATATATTGTCAGCAAAAAAGTCGGAAAAGAGAAAAAATACGGTATTATATCGGAAAAAGGTGAAATAATCATAGGATTAACGTATTCGTATATATGGTCAGGGGATAATGCTATTCAGGTTACGAAAAAGGTTGACGGAAAATCATTGGTTGGATTGATTTCGTATACGGATGGAAAACAGATTGTTCCATGTAAGTATAAAAGTATTGAGTCAATAAGCAAGAATGATGGAAATATGCTTGTAGTAGCAATTGGTAGTAACGGAAGTTCAAATGCGATATTAAATGGGAAAATTATTCTGACTAAGAAAAAAGCAAGTGAAGATGACATATATTATTTTTATTTTAGAGAGTATAACGGACAGAAGTGTATTTTATGTAGGTTTGTTCCTAAGAGTGGAGAAAATAACACTAAATGGAGTTATTATTCATATGATGGAAAATTAGTAAAAGAAATGTCCAATGCTGAGTATAAAAAAAATCAAAATGATGATGAGGACAATGAAAATAATATTTCAAAGACTGAATATAACGAAGCTTGTAGTAAGTGGCTAGATAAAGCTTGTGAGGATGGGAAAAAACATGTAGAGGAATTTTATAAGTCAAACAATGTTGTACTCAGTAATGTTGAGTCAAAAAGTTATTATAAGTCTTCTGGTGGAAAAATAAAATATTACTGGAATATTATTACTGGAGAATATAAGCATGATGATTATTATGGTGACACCTGGACTGAGCAAATGGTATATTCATATATATATAACCCGGATGGACGATGTTTATTATCGGGCAGAAGCTTTTTAAATGTTGCAGCTGAGAATGGGGATGACGAAAAAAAAATATATACATGGAATGAAAGAGAAAGCAGATATTTATTAAATGACGATGATTATTTTTGTTATTTAAATAAAGATAATGATAATGTTGAAGAATTATTTAAGTTGAAAAGTAATTTGAAAAATGGACATTATTTTCATTATGACCATGGTAATATAGTTGAAACTACTGATAATAGAATTTTTGTATATAAGGATAAAAAAGTTTATTCATACGATTATAAATACGGAAGATATTATTTTATTGCAAATGGCAGTGGAGTGGAGATGTATCAATGTGGTTTGAGTAAAGAAGAGTATGAAAATTTAAAATGGTATGAAAAAGAAAAGTATGATGGAAATATAGAGTGGAAATACTGTGGAAAATTTGATATTGGCATAGACGAGTTAAAGAGTTCTTGGATAAGTGAAGTTGAAGACGGGATTTTAGTAAAAAATCAGAATGATGGAGAAATGTATTATTTGGGAGAAAATAAACAATACAAAGTTTCATACGAAAATCTAGGAGTATCAAAGATTACTCAGGATGGTATTGCAGATTTGGGTGACAAATTATACATATATCCATCAAGACCATCAGATGGAGAAAAGATTTTAAGTATTGATAAGAAAACATTTGAAACAAAAGTATACACTTTGGATTTTGATGGAGATGATGAAATAGTCAACTTATTTATGCTTGATGATAATGTATATATACAATATAAAAATGATGAAGATTACTATGGTGTGCTTGATTTATCAGGAAAAAAATATATTGATGCTTCAAAAAAAGAATATCGAGAAAAATTTGTTGTATATGGGAAATATTTATATAATTATAAAGAGAATGGAGGAAGAAAATTATATGATAGTTCATTAAATTCTGTTGGGGAGTATGCAGATGTGGGCGAAATCTATGATAGTAGTAAAGAAGATGAGAATGGATATTATAAGGAAGTTGATGGATTGTATAAAATATGTGTTGGGAGTTATAGAAATATGGGAGGAAGGTTTGACGAAGGATATACTATAAAATTAGTTATAGTCGATAAAAACATAGGTAAGGTTATTTACGAAGTAGATGATGAGGCATCTCTCACGGATTTTACAAAAATTGATAATTATTATGTGATGTCAATTTATAAATCCAATAAAAAAACTACAGAGCGTGTTATAATTGATTCGACAACAGGAGAACAGTTGTATAGCGGCGATGGTTATATTTATATAGATGATTTTAATAATAAGCTTGTAGTGATAAAAAAGAAAGTTAAGTCGCCTACAAATACCAATCAACCTACAGAAACAACTGAAAATAAAGTAAGTAAACTGAAAGCCAAAACCAAAAAGGTAAATGTAAAAAAAGGCAAAAAGTCGAGTCTTACATACAATTATACAGCACAAGATAATAAGAAGTCATTGACTGAGAATGTTAAGATAAGTTCCTCTAAAAAATCTATAGTAAAGATAGTGAATAGGAAGCTTTCAAATGGAAAAGTTACTGTAGGGATTAAAGCTGTAAAAAAAGGAACAGCTAATATTACAGTAAAAATAGGGGATAAAACAGCAACAACAAAAGTAGTTGTAAAATAAATAACAATACAAAAAAGTGAAGTAAACCATCTGTCTAAACAGTAGTTATTCAGATGGTTTATTTTTGATGGAGAAAAAAGATGAAAAGTCGTGATTATTTAGTTTGGGAGAAACTGATTGTTTTTTGTGTGATGGGACTTATTATAATACAAGGCGGATTTTTTGAGGACAGCTATTTATTGATTGGCGGTTGTATAGCTTTTTTAATGTTAAATGACAGGAAGAAATTTTGCGGAGATATAAGGTTTACTTTTGGATTAGGTTTGGTAGCGGTGTTTTGTATATTGTATCATTTGATGATTGAAAGAAAATTTTTAAGTGGATATATTTTGTGTTTTTTGATTATATATTTTTTATCTGTACAACGCAAAGATTTATTGAAAGATGGAGTTTTTTGTGGAGTTATCGCAATGGAAGCTATTGGTATGATGGCTTATATTGGTATTGATATAGGTGGGATTATACGCAATAATCGTTTTATGGGAACATTTCAATATGCAAATACAACAGCTATTGTTTTGGTTTTTACTATTATTTATTTAAGAGAAAATAATAATGAGATTTATTACAGATTTCAAATTTTAAATTATATTTTTTTATTCCTGACATGTTCTGTTGGTGGAATTATTAGTTATATTTTGGCATTTGTGTATTGTATGATTGGGAATAAATACACGGTTAAAGTCTGGTTAAAGGAAATAATGGTTGTGCTCATATCATTATTGGCAGCAGTTATAATATATTGGATAAGTTTTGTGGTAAAAGCAAATTTTTTTAACTTAATCATTTTTATGATAGCTGTTATTGTGTCATACAATTGTGAGAAAATATTAGATAAAATTATTGAACATATAAAGCATATAGAAGTTATAATGACAGTTATAGGGATAATATTGGTGTGTGTGACCGTTGTATCGGTTAAAATTATAGTTAGTGGCAGAGCAATAAAGACATTTGAGGAACGAATTTGGCAGATGCAGGACGGATTAAATGTTTTGAAAAATAATTTACTAACAGGTGCAGGAAGTTATGGATGGAAAAATAATTTAATTAAATGGAGTACACATAATTATAAGGTCAATATTATTCATAACAGTTATTTGCATATTGGAGTGAAATATGGAATAATAATCTTGTTTATGTTAATATTTTTGACGATATATTTAATATATTGCAGTCGTATGTGGAACAAATGTTATCAAGCTATATTATATATTGGAATTTTGCATGCATTTTTTGACATAGACTTTTTCTTTATGGGATATTGCAGCTGTATTCTTATTTACATATCAGAAAAAGAGAGAAAACAGAGCAAATTTACGATAAAAAATAATATATTTTACAAAAATACTTTTTTAAGTCTTACAGGTATTGTTTTAATTGTAAAATGGTTATTTGTTCTTGTTAAAAAATAGACACAAAAATGGAAGTGGAGGAAAGCAATGAAGAAAATAGGTATAGTAATATGCAATTTTAATAAAGTTGACAAAGTACTTGAATGTATTCAGTGCATTCTTGAAAATAAATTTACGGATTATGATTTATATGTTGTTGATAATGCGTCAACAGATGGTGCACCGGATGCTATAAGAGACAAATATGGTGATAAAGTAAAGCTTATTGTAAATAAAGAAAATCTTGGCGGTTCAGGTGGTTTTAATACAGGGCTTCGTGTTGCATATAAAGAGGGATATGAATATCTTATGTGTGTAGATAATGATGCAATGCTTGATGAGAATGCAATAGGAAATCTCTGTAAATTTCTTGAAGAGCATGACGAGGTTGGTATGGCAGCGTCAAAAATATATCATTTGGAAGCACCTGACTATATCCAGCAGTTTGGACAGACGATTGACTTTGAATATTTTTGTACGGATGTACCTCATCTTGACATGTATGAAGACGGTTCAATGCCTGATTATCTGTATGTAGACAGCGTAGCGGCATGCTCGCTCATGATAAGAAGAAGTACAATAGATAAAATCGGATTTATGCCGGAGGAGAATTTCCTTTATTGGGATGATACAGAATGGTGTTATCTGTGCAATAAGGCAGGAATGAAAGTGGCATCAGTAGGAACGTCAAAGGCACTTCATGCAATGGGGGCAAAAAGGGAGACAGTTAATACATTTCCTACATATTATGCATGGAGAAACTGGATAAATTTCTTCGTGAAATATACGCCTGAAAAAGACCTTGACAGAATGACAGATACATTCTTAAATTCAATGTTCCAAATAGTATATGAGGGGCTTCATAACGGCGAATATAACAGGGCAAAAACCGTAATGATTGCATATGATGATGCAATTCATGGCATTACAGGAAAAGCGGGCGAAAACAGAATATTTGAACTTGATTTTAATGAGACGCCGTTTAGAGAACTTTTTGAGAGTGCACAGAGCTTTTTTATAAATGAAAATAATCATCCTGTTATGGCAGAGAGAGTAAGATTACTTGCACAAAATTTTGGATATGATATAAATTGGTGTGAAAGAGCAGAAGCCGATGTAAAGGAAATTATAATATGTGATAATATTTTTGATATAGATGACCTTTCAGGAGAGAAGATTTACATAGATATAAATGATTGCATATTAAGGACGGAGGACGATATGCTTGATGTGATAAATTACAACTATAGCAAGCGTAGTTTTTCATTTGCAAATAAACCGGTATTTATGCAGAAGATTAAAGAACTTAGAGCGAAGATGGAATAATTAAAAATTATTCAAAAAAGGAATAGAAAACCCCGAAAGTCTCACACACTTTCGGGGTTTGCGTGTATTATCCGACATGGATATATGATATCTTTTGTCTGACGACATTATATGGTATGCAAAAAGTATTTGCAATATACAAAAAACAGAAACAGTTACAACATGCTTTGTTTCTAGTGACACATCTTTAAAAATCGTTCATGGATTTTTGTGCTTTCATCAAGTTCCGGATGGAATGAGATGGCAATCTGATTTTTATATTCTACTCCCACGATATTATCATTAACTACTGCCGTTACATCAACTTCCGGTTTTGCTTCGGCAACATAAGGTGCTCTTATGAAAGTCATAGGAATTTCGCCAAGTCCCTCATAATCACTTTCTGTATAAAAACTTCCAAGCTGTCTGCCATAAGCGTTTCTTTTCACCGTGATAGGAAGTGTTGCGAGATGTTTTGTAGCGTCGTCCTCAATATCTTTTGCAAGAAGAATCATACCCGCACATGTTGCAAGGACAGGAAGTCCGCCTTCAATTTGTTCTTTTATATTGTCAAACATATCAAGTTCTCTTAAAAGTTTGCCCTGGACAGTGCTTTCGCCACCGGGAAGAATTATACCGTCAAGTCTGGTATCAAGGTCAGATTTCTGACGAAGTTCAGTATATTCAACACCAAGCTTATCAAGTACCTTTTCATGTTCAATAAAAGCACCCTGTAAAGCTAAAATTCCTATATTCATAGAAGCATTACCTCTTTTCTAGTTTTTATCTTATTCAATCAACACAGATTTTTTTGGTATAAAAAATTTGCGCATATGATTTTTTATAACTATTTTCCTCTTTCAGCCATAAGAAGTGCAATTTCCTGTTCGTTGATACCGACCATTGCTTCTCCTAAATCCTCAGAAAGTTCTGCGATAAGTTTTGCGTCTGTATAGTTTGTTACTGCTTTTACGATGGCAGCAGCTCTTTTAGCAGGATTTCCTGATTTGAATATACCTGAACCTACGAATACACCTTCTGCACCGAGCTGCATCATAAGTGCTGCGTCAGCAGGAGTAGCAACACCGCCGGCTGCAAAGTTTACAACAGGAAGTTTACCGTTTTCGTGTACATATTCTACAAGTTCATAAGGAACCTGATACTGTTTTGCTGCTTCAAAAAGTTCATCCTCACGGAGACTTGTAAGTTTTCTTATTGCGCTGTTCATCATACGCATATGTCTTACTGCCTGAACTATATCACCTGTACCCGGTTCACCTTTTGTTCTTATCATAGAAGCACCTTCATTGATTCGTCTAAGTGCTTCGCCAAGGTCTTTGGCACCGCATACAAAAGGAACTTTGAAATCTCTTTTATTGATATGATAAACGTCATCGGCAGGAGATAAAACTTCACTTTCATCTATGTAATCAATTTCGATAGCTTCAAGTACCTGTGCCTCTGCAAAATGACCGATACGACACTTAGCCATTACGGGAATTGAAACAGCTTCCTGAATACCTTTTATCATTTTAGGGTCGCTCATTCGTGAAACGCCGCCGGCTGCTCTTATATCAGCAGGAATTCTTTCAAGTGCCATAACTGCACATGCTCCGGCTTCCTGTGCGATTTTTGCCTGTTCAGGAGTAGTTACATCCATTATAACTCCGCCTTTTAACATCTGTGCGAGTTCCTTATTAAGTTCGTATCTTTTATTCATTGTGTTTCCTCCATATTCTTTACAACTGATATGTGTATGATATAATAACTCCAAAATCCAGATGCATTGCATCTGCCGCACTTCGTGCTAGTTGATTTTGTCGTTCATAAATTTTGTGCAAGAGAACAAGCTCTCTTGCATTGCAAATTTATGATATAATAACTTCTGGATATAAAAAAATCATCAAAACAAATATATTCAAAAAGGTCAGTTTAAAGAGGAGAGTTGGTATGCTTACATATTCATTTGCGGATATAGGTTCAGATTCGTTGTATGAACACCTGTACAAGTGTATTAAAAATGACATAAAAAAGGGAGTTTTAGGTAAAAATGAGAAACTTCCATCAAAAAGAAGTCTTGCAAAAAATCTGGGTATAAGTGTCATTACAGTTGAGAATGCATATGCCCAGTTGATTGCAGAAGGATACATTTATTCAATTGCAAAAAAAGGATATTATGTATCTGACATTAAAGATACTTATGACTGGGATAGTGATTATGAAGTAAACAGACATGAAAGAGGTATGTCTGACAATATGAAAAACAGTGCCAGACAGATTGAGATTGTAAAGGAAAAAATGCGTGACAGGATTGATGAAGAATTTTCTGTTTCGTATGACGGCTCAGAGGGAAAATATATAGCCGATTTTACAAAGAATAAGATGGTTTCCGATATGTTTCCTTTTACGATATGGACAAAACTTATAAGGGAGGTTTTATCTGAACAGCAGAATGCGCTTATGACAAATCCGCCAAGCGGAGGGGCTATGGAACTTAGAAGAGCGATTGCAAAGCATCTTAAGGAGTTTAGGGGGATGATTGTTGCGCCTAAGCAGATAATAATCGGCGCTGGAACAGAGTATCTTTACGGACTTATAATACAGCTTCTTGGAATGGATAAAAAATACGGAGTTGAAGATCCGGGATATGATAAAATTTCAAAGATATACAGGTGTCATGGTGTAAAACAGGATTATATAGGAATGGATGAATATGGTGTTATACCGTCGCAGGTAAGTGAAAAAAAGATTGATATTCTTCACATTACACCGTCACACCACTTTCCGACAGGGATAGTTATGCCGATAAGCAGGAGATATGAACTGCTTGGATGGGCGAATCAGGATGAAAAAAGATACATAATAGAAGATGATTATGACAGTGAGCTTAGACTGAACGGTCAGCCGATACCTGCACTTCAAAGTATTGATGTATCAGAAAAAGTAATCTATATAAATACATTTACGAAAACACTTTCTTCAACAGTCAGGATAAGTTATATGGTACTGCCTGAAAAGCTGCTTGAAAAGTTTTACAGGACATTGTTTTTTTATTCCTGCACGGTATCTAATTTTGAACAATACACGCTTGCAAAGTTTATAGATGAAGGCTGTTTTGAAAAACATATAAACAGAATGAGAAAATATTACACTGAAAAGAAAAAGAAGTTTTTGACTGCAATAAAGAAAAGCAAATTAAACAAATATGTAACAGTACATGAGGAGGACGCGGGACTGCAGTTTCTTATGGAGATAAAAACAAAATACACTGACGAGGAATTTGTGAAAAGAGCAAACAAACTGGGAATAAAAATGTCGCCTCTGTCAGGTTTTTATCGTTTGGAGGAAAATAAATCTGAGCATATGTTTGTGATGAATTATCTGGGAGTTGAAGAAAATAATATAGAAAAAGTAGTTGAAAAATTGTGTACTATTGTTTGACTAATTTATAATCGTATCGTACACTATTATGTAGCTTGTTTTTTCGCTTATGGTGCGAAAATAATGATGCAAGGGTCAAAAGGTATTTTGAACCTTGCATCAAAAATAATAAGATTGATTAAGGAATAAAATGATGACCGAGTACAAAGTTAAAAAATATTTGAAGGATGATATAGTAGCTGAGGTTCCGGGGTCAAAGAGTATTACAAACAGAGCTCTTTTGCTTGCGGCTATGGCAGACGGAACTTCAAGGCTGGAGGGAGCTGCGTTCAGTGAAGATTCAGTTCATTTTTTAAATGCACTTAAAGAATTAGGATTTACTGCACAGGCTGATGAAAAAAAATGCAGTGTTGTAATTGAGGGACACGGCGGAAAAATCCCAAATAAAAATGCAAAGATATATGTTGGGAGTGCGGGTACCGCTGCAAGATTTCTTACAGCATTTACGGCTATGGGGGATGGAGAATATATACTTGAATCGTCAGACCAGATGAGAAAAAGACCGATGAGGGAACTTCTTGTGGCACTTGAAAGTCTTGGAGCGGAATTTACATGGCTCGAAGATGAATATACTTTTCCTATGAAAGTAAAGGGCATATTATATGGAAGAAATTCAGATATAAATTCGGCAAAAAAATCTGAAATGAATCTGAATGGTGTTATAGCAGATAAAGTAATTGAGCCTAAACAGGTTGATTTGAATATAGACAGGAGCAGTCAGTTTCTCAGTGCATTGTTATTGGTGCTTCCGATAGCTTTTGATGATGTTACCATAAAAATGACAGGGACAAGACAGGCGAGGTCATATGTCGAGATGACGGAGCAGATGATGAAGCAATTTGGTCATACAGGGATTGAAAAGCTTGCCGGTGACTGTTACAGAGTCAGAGGAATGAAATATACCGCACTGAATTATAATATAGAGCCGGATGTATCGGCGGCATGTTATTTTTATGCACTTGCGGCAGCGACGGGTAAACGTGCAATGGTAAAGCGAATGAGAAAAGATTCATTACAGGGCGATATGAAATTTATAGGTATGCTTGAAAAGATGGGCTGTGAAGTGAGATGGGACAAAGGTAAAGAAAATAATCTTTGGCTTAAAGGACCTGATGGCAAGCTTAAAGGAATTGAAGTAAAGATGTCGGATTTTTCAGATCAGGCACTTACGCTTGCCGCTATTGCTCCTTTTGCAGATTCAAAAGTGACAATAACAGGCATAGCACATATCAGAGGGCAGGAATCTGACAGGATAAAAGTTATTGTTGACGAACTTACTAAAATGGGGATATCATGTAATGAACTGACAGATGGTGTGGAAATATATCCGGGTACACCGAAAAATGTTGAGATAGAGACATACAATGACCATAGAGTTGCAATGTCATTTGCAGTTACAGGACTTGCGGGTGACGGTATGACAATATTAAATCCTGAATGCTGCAAAAAAACATTTGCGGGATTTTTTGATGAAATAGACAGATTGGAGGAATAGAATTTAATGAAGAAAGTAATTGAAATATTGCAGGAAGAACTCAGTGCCGCTTTTGAGAAAGCAGGTTATGATAAGAAGTATGCGAAAGTCGGTGTTTCAAACAGACCTGACCTTTGCCAGTATCAGTGTAATGGTGCTCTTGCGGCAGCTAAGGAGTATCACAAAGCACCTATTCAGATGGCAAACGAAGTTGTTGAATTATTAAACGGAAGTGACAGCTTTAAGGAGATAGTGGCACAGGCACCCGGTTTTATAAACATGACTGTAAGTGACAAATTTCTTGCTGATTATATAAATGAAATGGCGGTTTCGGAGACACTTGGCCTTGAAAAAGCAGAAAAACCTGAAACTATAGTTATAGATTACGGTGGAGCAAATGTTGCAAAACCGCTTCATGTTGGTCATCTTCGTTCAGCCGTTATCGGTGAGAGCATAAAGAGAACAGCACGTTATCTCGGACACAAGGTAGTCGGTGATGTGCATCTCGGTGACTGGGGACTTCAGATTGGTCTTATTATTACAGAATTAAAACACCGCAAGCCTGAACTTGTATATTTTGATGAGAATTTTGACGGAGAATATCCGGCAGAACCTCCTTTTACAATGTCTGACCTTGAAGAAATTTATCCTTACGCATCAGGTTATTCAAAAGAACATCCTGAATATAAAGAAGAAGCACAGACTGCGACGGCAGAACTTCAGTCGGGAAGGAAAGGTTATCTTGCGCTTTGGCAGCATATTATAAATGTATCTGTAGCTGACTTAAAGAAAATATATACAAAGTTAAATGTTGAATTTGATTTATGGAAGAAAGAATCAGACGCACAGCCTTATATTCCACAGATGGTTCAGGATATGAAAGATGGCGGATATGCACATATAGATCAGGGAGCACTTGTTGTAGATGTAAAAGAAGATACTGATACAAAAGAGATTCCTCCATGTATGATTCTTAAATCAAACGGAGCAACTCTTTACAATACAACAGACCTTGCAACTATTGTTGAAAGACGCAAATTGTTTGATCCGGATGAGATAATTTATGTAGTTGATAAAAGACAGTCGCTTTATTTTGAACAGGTATTCAGATGTGCGAGAAAGACAAAAATTATCGGTGAAGATGTAAAACTTGAGTTTGTAGGATTTGGTACTATGAACGGCAAGGACGGCAAACCGTTTAAGACTCGTGACGGCGGAGTTTTAAGACTTGAAAAACTGCTTGAAGATGTAAATGAGCAGGTACTTGACAAGATGAAAGACAGGGATATGGACAAGGATATGATAGATGATGCAGCAGCTAAGATAAGCCTTGCCGCTATCAAATACGGTGACCTTAGCAATCAGGCATCAAAAGATTATATATTTGATGTTGAGAGATTTACATCATTTGAGGGTAATACAGGACCATATATCTTATATACTATTGTCCGTACAAAATCACTTCTTGCAAAAGTGAAAGCGCAGAATATAACAGTTGATGAAAATAGTACAATAGAGCCTGCCGACAGCAAATCTGAAACAGATGTTATGCTTGCACTCACAAAATGGTCAGAGACAGTTAATGCTGCATTTGAGGAACATGCACCACACAAGATATGCCAGTTTGTATATGAACTTTCAGACACATTCAATAAGTTCTATCATGAAAACAAGATAGTAACAAACGAAAATGAAAAGCAGAGAGAGTCATATATAAAACTTAGTGCGCTGGTTGGAAAAGTTCTTGAAACGGCAATTGACCTTTTAGGACTTGAGGCACCGGAGAGAATGTAGAGAATGGAGGCGATTTTTGATGTATCGTTTGACATCAAAACTTGTAATATACAGAAATATAGGAAAAGACAGTATTTTATTTAAGCTTGCTGATATTTTTCAGAGATTTTCAACAGGCCAGTATGTGAAAGAAGATCTTATCACTGAGATTTATGACCAGATACATAATCTTCTTGACTTATCAACACGCTACGGTTTTGACAAAAATCTGTGGCACAATTATCTTGCTTTTTTACTTGCGATGAGTGAAAATCCGTTTACACTCGTTTCTGAAAAAGTAGGTGCAAATGAGGGAACAGTAAATGAGTTTGCAAAAGGTGACTTTGCAATCTTTAAGCAGTTATTTGATTATGATTTTTCTGCTATTGAAAAAGAACTTGGAATTGACTGTTTCAGCGTTGTGGTAAATTATAAGGCAATAGTTAAGAGTGAGCAGATTTTCAACAAGAGTGTAAGCGAGAAAGTCCAGAAATTAAGCAGTGATATAGAAAAGGCTGAAGATGAGACTGAAATGTACAAGATTGTCACTGACTTTTACAGAACTTACGGTGTTGGAAAGTTTGGATTAAACAAGGCATTCAGGGTAAATCACAATGAGACTGCAAGACAGACAGGTGAGATTTTGGAGCCTATCACGACAACGGGCAATATGTCGCTTGATGACCTTATCGGATATGAGTCTCAGAAACAGAAGCTTATTGAAAATACAGAAGCGTTTGTCAAGGGAAAGAAGGCGAATAACGTACTTCTTTTTGGTGATGCGGGTACAGGCAAATCTACAAGCATCAAGGCAATTTTAAATAAATATTACAGTCAGGGGCTTCGCATGATAGAAGTCTACAAGCATGAATTTAAAGACCTCTCGACAATTATTTCTGAGATTAAAAACAGAAATTACAGATTTATTATATATATGGATGACCTTTCATTTGAGGAATTTGAGATTGAATACAAATATCTTAAAGCGGTTATAGAAGGTGGTCTTGAGACAAAGCCTGACAATATTCTTATTTATGCTACTTCAAACAGACGACATCTTATAAGAGAGACATGGAGTGACCGCTCTGATATGTCAAAAGATGAGCTTCATCGTTCCGATACCATGCAGGAAAAACTTTCGCTTGTTGCAAGGTTTGGTGTTACTATCGGTTATTACAGACCTTCACAACAGGAGTATTTTGATATTGTTATCAATCTTGCGAAGAAGTATCCGGAGATTAAACTTACGGAAGACGAACTCAGACTTGAGGCGAACAAATGGGAATTGAGCCATGGCGGAATCTCAGGTCGAACAGCACAGCAATTTATCAACCATCTTATTGGTGTTGCGGATAACTAGTGTACTGTATCAATGGTTTTCGGTATTATTAGTTGTACTAGGCAGGTGTGTGGATATAAACAGAAAAAACATAATAAATGAGGATTTAGAGAAAAATTTTTTATATAAATTTATAAAAAAATATGTTTTTATGTGGCTTATTTTTGCAGGCTGCATTGTTTCCGTGTGCGGAGCAGAATCTGCATCGGCAGCAGTGCAGTCTGATTATGATAAGCTTAAAACAAAGGTGATAAAAGCATACAAAGAATATAAAACAGAATTGGATATAAGTGCGTTTGAATTTTACATAAATGACGATAAAAGCAGTATAAAAGATATAATGACTGAGGTTGTAAATAAGACTCCGTCATTATTTTATACAAATCACAGTTATTCATTAGAGTACAATACATTAAATGGAAAAATAGTGAGTATACAGCTTGGGTACGCATCAGAATACAAAAATTCAAGCGGAAATGTAAATGAGAGTGCGATAAAAAAGGCATCAAATAAAATTAACAAAGAGATAAAAAAGATAACTTCGCAGATAAAGTCCGGAATGAACAGTGTTGATAAAGCTTTATTTGTTCATGATTATATTGTAAAAAATACTTCATATGAAAATAAAAGTTCTAACAACAGCAGACTTACGGAATACGGTGTTTTAGTAAAACACAAAGGAAACTGTCAGGGCTATTCATTGGCTTATGCTGCGGTTATGGAAAAGCTTGGCTTTTCAGTCGGTTTTGTTAATTCGGATTCGATGGAACATGTCTGGAATCTGGTGAAAATAGGTGCAAAGTGGTACAATATAGATGTTACATGGGATGACCCGGTTGACAGTATAAGAGGCAAAAATCAGGATGGGGTCGTATATCACAAGTATTTTCTTGCAAGTGACAGTTATATGAAAAAGAACGGGCATTATGGATATGAAAAGACAGCAGCTCAAAATACCAGCTATGACAAAAGTTATGTTAAAAGTGTTACAAGTGCCTTTGATTATAGTGGCGGCAATTGGGTTTATATGAATTCATCGGGCATATACAGGCGCAGACATGTTAACTCAGATATGGCTAAATGTCTTTATAAGGTTCAGGCAAAATGCTTTATAAAATATAATTCCATAAAGTATTATTATATATCGCACAACAGATTATATATATTCAGCTGCAAGAGCAATAAATCTGCACTTGTCTGGAGCCCTGTAAAAAAATACGGTTATTCATACTATATAGTGCAGTTAAAATGTGCATCAGGAAAAATTAAGTATAGTGTGCTTAATGCAAAAAATAATAAAGTGAAAAGCGGTTCACTTGAAATAAAAAAAGGCGGGTTTGTGTAAAAGCGGTTTTTTTGTTTTTAACTTTATTGACAAACTAAAGGCATATTGCTAAAATGAAACATGGTGGTAAAGAAAAAATCCGGTTTTGGAGGAAACTTATGAAGAAAAAGGTATTATCAATACTGGTTGACAACACATCGGGTGTGCTTAGCCGTATATCGGGCTTGTTCAGCAGACGCGGTTACAATATAGACAGTCTCACGGTTGGAGAGACAGAGAATCCAAAATATTCACGAATGACAGTTGTAGTCAGAGGTGATGACCATATATTGGATCAGATAGAAAAACAGCTTGCAAAACTTGAAGATGTAAGATGTGTAAAGGAACTTAAAAGCGGACATTCTGTATGCAGGGAACTTGTTTTGATAACAGTCGGAGTTCAGGCATCAAACAGACCGGAGATTATTGCTATAGCAGATACATTCAGAGGTAAGATAGTGGATGTAGGAGTTGACACTATGATGATTGAACTTACCGGAAATCAGACAAAGCTTAATGCATTCATTAAACTTCTTGATGGTTATGAAATTAAAGAACTTGTCAGAACAGGTATAGCAGGTCTTAGCAGAGGGGCAGAGGTTATGCTTGATGAGTTTGATTAAGCAGACATATAAAATTGGCGATAGCACAGGCAAAGGTCTGTACTTCACATATAATAATTAATTTTTCACAGGAGGAAAATAAAAATGGCAGAAGCAAGAATTTTTTATCAGGATGATTGTAATTTATCTTTATTGGATGGCAAGACAATCGCCATTATCGGCTATGGAAGTCAGGGTCATGCTCATGCGCTCAACCTTAAGGAGTCAGGTTGCGATGTCATTATCGGTCTTTATGAAGGTTCAAAATCTTGGGCAAAGGCTGAGAAGCAGGGCTTTAAAGTATATACAGCAGCAGAAGCTGCAAAGAAGGCTGACATTATCATGATTCTTATCAATGATGAGAAACAGGCAGATATGTATAAAGCTGACATTGAGCCAAATCTTGAAGCTGGAAATATGCTTATGTTTGCTCATGGATTCAATATTCATTTTGGATGTATCGTACCTCCAAAGGATGTAGACGTAACAATGATAGCACCTAAGGCACCGGGTCATACAGTACGTTCAGAGTATCAGGCAGGAAAAGGAACACCTTGTCTTGTTGCTGTAGAGCAGGATGCAACAGGCAAAGCACTCGACATTGCACTTGCATATTCACTTGGTATCGGTGGAGCAAGAGCAGGAGTTCTTGAGACAACATTCCGTACAGAGACAGAGACAGACCTCTTCGGTGAGCAGGCTGTACTTTGCGGTGGTGTTTGTGCACTTATGCAGGCAGGTTTTGAGACACTTGTTGAAGCAGGATACGATCCAAGAAATGCATACTTTGAGTGTATCCATGAGATGAAGCTTATCGTAGACCTTATCTATCAGTCAGGTTTCGCAGGAATGAGATACTCTATCTCCAACACAGCTGAGTACGGTGATTACATCACAGGACCTAAGATTGTTACTGCTGAGACAAAGAAAGCTATGAAACAGATTCTTACAGATATTCAGGATGGTACATTTGCAAAAGACTTCCTTCTTGATATGTCACCAGCAGGACGTCAGGTTCACTTCAAGGCTATGAGAAAACTTGCTTCAGAGCATCAGTCAGAGAAAGTCGGAGAAGAAATCCGTAAGCTTTACAGCTGGAATAATGAGGGAGACAAACTCATCAATAACTAATTCGGTTTTGATCTATAAAATTACATATAGAAATATATCAAAAGAGGTTATCTTGTGTATATTTTGCTGTTGTCTGCACCGTGAGTGCAGACAGCAGCGTATTGTATGCACCGGACAGCCTCTTTTTGAAATTTCTTTACAATTTGTTTGTATTCAATTATAATAAATCATATAATTATTTAAATAAGTATCGTGAGGAGGAGAAAGATGGCACTTATAGCCGGAGTGATAGGGATTGTAGTGATTGCTGTTGTGGTAGTGGTAGCTGCGGTTACGGCGGTTACGGCAGGAGTGAAGCAGTCTCTCGATGATGAATGATTTGTTTTTAGTAGAGCGGCTTGTGAGGTTTTACACAGGTTGCTCTATTTCTTTGTTGAACAATGAAAGGAACGATAAAAAGATAATGTTGAAAGTCAAAAATGTTGAAATAGGCAGCGGAATACCTAAAGTATGTGCACCTATAGTTGAAAAAAATCAGGATGATATTCTTGAGATGGGCGAGATACTTATGGCAAAAAAGAGTGTTGATATTGTCGAGTGGAGGATTGATTTTTTTGAGGAGTGTTTTAATACTCAGAAATTATTGGAAACAGCGGGACTTTTAAGGGCGGTTATACCGGGAAAGCCGATACTCGCCACATTCCGCACAAAAAATGAGGGTGGGGAAAAGAATATAGAGGCAGATGTTTATATTAAAATGCTGGAGAACTTAGCCGAAAGCGGATATGTTGACATAGTTGATATAGAAGCATATTTTATGGATAGAGCCAAAACAGAAAAAATAATAAGTAAATTAAAGAATAAAACTGTTGTAATCGGTTCATATCACAATTTTAACAAAACTCCCGAGTATGATGAGATATGTGAGAGGCTTAAATATATGAAGGAAATCGGTGCAGATATTCCTAAACTTGCATGTATGCCTGAGCAAAAGAACGATGTTTTTACGCTTATGAGAGCAACAAATGATTTTGTTACTGACAATAGAAATATTCCTGTTATAACTATGTCGATGGATGAAATCGGCAAGATAAGCAGGGTAAGTGGAAAAAGCTTTGGTTCTTCTGTCACATTTGGCTGTCTTGGAAAAGCGAGTGCACCGGGACAGATAAATGTAGATGATTTGAAAAATGTATTAAATATAATAACATTACCGGAGGATGAAGATGAGTAGACTTGAAAAACATATTTTTTTGATAGGTTTTATGGGAGTAGGAAAAACAAGTACATCACGTTTTTTAAGCAGAAAACTTGGAGTGAAGGAGGTGGATACTGATGCAATGATAGTTGAACAGGAGAAAAAAAGCATTTCTGATATTTTTGCTTACGAAGGGGAAGAATATTTCAGAAAAAAAGAGACAGAGCTGATAGACAAAATCGGTGAGATGAAACCATGTATAGTATCATGCGGCGGCGGAATGGCAATGCGTGAAATAAACGTGGAAAAGATGAAAAAGGTCGGACAGATAGTCTGGCTTACTGCAACACCTGAGACTATTTATTCCCATGTAAAAGACAGCACAAACAGACCGTTATTAAACGGAAATATGAATGTTCCTTATATCAAGTCGCTTATGGATGAGAGAGAGCCAAAATACAGACATGCGGCAGATATTATTATTGAAACTGATGATTGTACACCTGCTCAGGTTGCAGATAAGATAACAAAAAAAGTAAAATAGTAAAGTATTTTGCTATTTGCATCATATAAAAAAAATTACTTTTGAAACAAATAGAGAGGTATAGAGGATGAGATTAAATAAGGTAAATAATGTGAAAAAAAGAGGAATTGTACTTTTACTTGGTGTTTCGTTATGCATGTCAATGTTTGTGGATGTGCAGGGCAGCAATGTTTCAGCAGCCAAACATGCATCAAAATTAAAAAAAGAAGAAGTAGTGGATGCTGACAGTGATGAAGAAGTGAAAGAGGATAAGGATATTGTATTTGATGCGTCTAATGAAGACGGCGAATATGCTGTTTCAGTAAATGACAGTGGTTCGTTCTCTGTTATCAATTATGAAAATTCGGACAAGGCAGTAGAGTCAATAAAGTGGAGTGCAAGCGATGAAAATATTGTAAAAGTTGAGGATTCAGATGATTTTAAGGCAAATTATACGGCATTAAGTCCCGGAAGAGTTAATATATATGTGGATGTTACATACAGCAGAAATGATGTAAGTGAGCAGGATGACACATATAACGATGACGATTCAAGTTATTTGGACAGATATACATTCAGTCTTTGCGTATATCCTGATATGTCAGGTGTTGAGCTAACAAGTACAAGCCAGATAAAATATATAACAAAGTATGATTATAATACGGAATTTACTTTTAATCTGAAGAGTGATATTCTGCTTGATGAAGATAATCCGGATGTAGGATTTGAAGTGAACAGTTCAAATAAATCAATGTCTGTATCTGCTTCCTTAAAAGATAATGTTGTTTCAATATGGGCATATAAGGCGGGTCAGACAAAAGTAACATTTAAAATATACGATAAAGAATTTGAAGTCAGTATTAAGGTTATAAAAATATCAATAAATAAAAATACACTGCTCATAATAAAAGGAAGAACTGCAAATGTTAAATTAAAAGGTGTATCTAAGGGAATAAAGTGGTCATCAAACAGAAAAAAAATTGCGAGTGTTAATTCAAAAGGCAAGATTAAAGCAAAGAGAATCGGAACAGCAGTTATTATAGCAAATGTGAACGGAACAAAATTAGGATGTGCTGTATCTGTTGTGTCACCTAAAGTTTATAATGTTATAAAGAAAGGTCGTAGTATTGCAAAGGGGACATACAGCCAGCCTAGAAGAATGCAAAGAGGATATTATGACTGCAGTTCTTTGGTATGGCGTGCGTATTCAAAATACGGAACTTATTTTGGTGCAAGAAGTTATGCGCCGGTAGCGGCAGATATATGCAGATGGTGCTGGAGTTCAAAGAGTAAGAGAATAAGTTCAGGATTAAAAGACAGCCAGATACAGAATATGAAACTGAGAGCAGGAGACATTATATTTAAAACAGGTGCCAAGAACGGAAGATATAAGGGGATTTATCATGTTGAAATGTTCGCCGGTTACAGCTGCATTGGATTTAATTCAAAAGGAAAGCCAAATTTAACTGCTGTATGGGTTAACAGGTCACAGGGATATTATGCATATGGTTCGCTTGTTGCAAGACCGTAGATTAAAAAAACATATACGTAAAAAATGTTGAT
>ULNF01016467.1_pt1 | contig 36855 bp, 40 predicted proteins | sample 1951851 | NCBI WGS metagenome assembly ULNF01 (sample SAMEA4835570, study PRJEB28245) | human gut metagenome | biome: gut microbiome; material: fecal sample | place: Denmark | collected 2008 | reverse complement strand
ACTTGTTTGCTAAAGTATCATTTGCTTCAAAACCGCCTCTAAAATCCGCTAATTTGGTAAATTTTGTAATAAGTGACAGTCTCATTTACAAAAATACAGAAAATATCGAAGAAAACAAGTTGGTTCTTTCTCTTTCGTATCAGGACGAAAGAAAAAGAATATCCCCCAACTTGGAAAAAACAAATAAACTCCCTATCTTTGTCCCGCATTGGTTTGCGACTCCCTTACGGGGGAAGCAATTAAAAGGGAATCAGGTGTAAATCCTGAACAGTCCCGCTGCTGTAAGTTCCATGCATGTTACAAGCAATTCACTCATTGCCACTGGAGAATAATCTGGGAAGGCGTTTGTAACAGGAATAAGTCAGAAGACCTACCATGCAATTATGTTTCACTGCTTTCGAGGAAAAAGCGTTGAGTCTAATGAACCGGACAAGTCGTCTATCATTTCATTCATCACTCTAATTCAGAGAAAGTGTGTTAAAACGAATAAACTCTGCCAAGTTTATTTATGCGTGTCCGGTCGAAGGGATTTCGCCCGGACACTTTTAAATAGCAACAGACTGAAATAAGGAATAAATGAAAGAGAGAACATTTAAGAAAATGATCTTTGCAGTATTCTGCTGCCAATTCTTATCCATACCACTTTTTGCACAACAGCAAAAGGTAGATACGACACATACATATTCTATTCCTGAAATAACAGTATCAGATATCTATCAGACTCGCGAAGTACGTTCTACCGCTCCCCTGCAAGTATTCTCCAAAGACGCCCTGAAAAACCTGCACGCCCTGCAAGTATCCGACGCAGTGAAACACTTTGCCGGAGTGACCGTAAAAGACTACGGAGGTATTGGCGGACTAAAAACAGTATCCATACGAAGCCTGGGAGCACAACATACCGCTGTTGGCTATGACGGGATCACCCTAACCGATTGCCAAACGGGACAAATCGACATCGGGCGTTTCTCGCTTGATAATGTTGACCAACTCTCTTTAAGCAATGGTCAAAGTGACAACATTTTCCAGCCCGCCCGCTTCTTTGCAGCAGCAGGTATCTTGAATATCCAGACACTCACTCCCCGCTTTGAGAAAGAAAAAACAACCAATATAAGTGCATCTTTCAAAACCGGTTCATGGGGGCTGGTCAATCCCTCCATACTATTAGAACAACAATTAAACTCCAAATGGACGGTATCAGCCAATGGTGAATGGATGTCTTCCGATGGACATTATCCATATACCCTACACTATGGAGATGCAAAAGAAGATCTGACCTCTCGTGAAAAGCGAAAGAATACAGACGTGCAGACTTTTCGTGCTGAAGCGGGACTTTATGGCATTTTTTCTGATAAAGAACAGTACCGACTTAAAGCATATTATTTTCAGTCTTCCAGAGGACTACCCAAAGCCACCACTCTTTACAATGACCATTCTCTACAACAATTGTGGGATAAAAATACATTTGTACAAAGCCAATACAAAAAAGAATTCAGCCGCCAATGGGTATTCCAATCTTCTGCCAAATGGAACTGGAGTTATCAGCGTTATCTGGACCCAGACACTCCAAATTCTAAAGGTAAGACAGAAAACAGTTATTATCAACAAGAGTATTACCTCTCTGCTTCTGTCCTCTACCGGATGTTGGACAATCTTTCATTCTCTCTTTCTACAGATGGAAGCATCAATACAATGAATGCTAATCTTAATGAGTTTGCACAACCTACACGTTATTCATGGTTGACAGCTTTTGCGGGGAAGTACATGAATGATTGGCTAACAATCTCTGCATCAGCTTTAGCAACAATTATCAACGAGGATGTAAAAGAAGGGGGTAGTGCCGGCAACCATCGTAAATTAACACCGTATATAAGTGCTTCATTCAAACCATTTTATCACGAAGAATTCCGTATTCGCTTCTTTTATAAAGACATTTTCCGTTTACCTAGTTTCAATGATTTATATTATCAGGAAGTGGGAAACACTAAATTAAGACCGGAAAACGCACGACAATACAACGTAGGTCTGACATATAGCAAAAACGTATGTCCGTTCTTACCTTATTTATCTGCCACAATCGATGCATATTACAACAAGGTGACAGATAAAATCATCGCCTACCCAACTAAGAATCTTGCCGTATGGAGTATGAGAAATTTGGGTGAGGTTGAAATCAAAGGAATTGACGCCACGGGTAGTTTATCTCTTCAGCCCTGGGAAAGAATCCGTATTAATCTCTCCAGTAATTATACCTACCAACAAGCTTTGGATATAACTAATTCTGACCCCACTACCGAAGCAGGGAGGACTTACAAACATCAGATAGCTTATACTCCTCGTGTATCCGGTTCGGGACAAGCCGGCATCGAAACACCGTGGATCAACTTTTCGTATTCATTCCTCTTCTCTGGGAAACGGTATGTGCAGAATGAAAATATAGCCGAGAATAGTATGGAGGGTTATAGCGATCATAGTATTTCAATAAGTCGCAGTTTTCACATTCTAAAAACTCATACTTCAGTCAGTGTAGAAGTACTAAACATAGCCAACAAAAACTATGAGATTGTGAAAAACTTCCCCATGCCAGGGCGCTCCGTCAGAGCAACTTTAAATATAAGATATTAAGAATAAAAGCAGGTAAATTATGAATATAAGAACAAAAATATTATATATATATCAAACACTATTTTGCGCATTCCTGTCACTCTTCGTAGCTTGCGATGACTTAGAAGACAAGTCGACTTCAACAACCATAGATGGTAATATTACAGAAACCGGAACAGCCGAAATATACATATTAAGTGAGGGTTTGTTCAACTTGAACAATAGTTCATTAGCTAAATATTCATTCAAAAGCAACAAACTAGTCAAAAACTATTTTAAAGACTTGAATAAGCGTGGGCTAGGTGATACAGCCAACGACATTGCACTCTACGGAAGTAAACTGTATATTGTAGTGAATGTATCAAGTACCATTGAAGTGATTGACTTCCAAACAGGTATATCGATCAAACAAATCCCCATGTTTACGGATAATGGAAGTTCCAGACAACCACGCCATATCGCTTTCTATGAAAACAAAGCATATGTATGTTCGTTTGATGGAACAGTAGCACGTATTGATACGACTTCGCTGCAAATAGAAAGTTTCACAAAAGCCGGAAGAAATCCGGAAAACATTTGTGTTAAGAATAAGAAATTGTATGTCTCCAACTCTGGAGGATTAGACTATTCGGAAGGATTAGGGGTAGATAATACAGTCTCCGTTATCGACATCGAATCTTTCACCGAAATAAAAAAGATAGAAGTTGGTCCTAACCCCGGCTGTATTTCACCAGGACCGGACGAAGCGGTCTATGTGGCAACTTATGGAAGCAATATTGCAGACGGAGATTTTAACTTTGTGAAGATTAATAGCCAAACGGACGAAGTAGAACGCATTTATAACGAAAAAGTGATGAACTTTGCCATCGATAATAACAACATAGCCTATCTATATAATTATAATTACAATACCGAAGCATCGTCTATCAAAGTACTAAACTTAAGAACCGGAGAGACGATACGGGAGAATTTCATCACAGATGGAACTAAGATTAGTACTCCATATAGCATTAATGTCAACCCTTATAGTGGTAATGTGTATATCACAGAAGCATATAGCTATACGATAACCGGAGATGTATTATGTTTCAATACAAACGGTCAATTATTATTCAGATTAAACCGTATCGGTCTCAATCCCAACAGTGTCATATTTAGCCAAAAAGCATCGACTGGGGATAGTGACGGAGAAGAATCCGACCCGAATGCCCCCTCTGCTTTTGCCAATAAAGTATTAGACTACAATCCGGCTCCCAGTCAATATATGAATACTGTTACCACTGCTTATAAAGAGAATTATACCGCTGAAGAGGTTAGAAAATATGCAGAAGAACAATTGAAAGATACCGACCTATGCTTGATTAGTCTTGGAGCATATGGTGGTTATATCACAGTAGGATTCGATCATACCGTTCCTAATGTCCCGGGTGAATACGATCTTAAGATATATGGTAACGCATACTATGATATGTTCGGAACATTGACCGGTGCTCTCGGGGGAAGCTCTGAACCTGGTATTGTATTAGTGTCCAAAGACACTAATGGAAATGGATTAGCAGATGATGAATGGTATGAACTGGCAGGAAGTGAATATAACTCTCCTGCTACGACCAAAAATTATACAATCACATATTATCGCCCATCCTCTCCGAAAGAAGATGTTAAGTGGACTGACAATAAAGGTAATGAAGGATATGTATATCGGAATGATTACCATACAACAAATTCTTATTACCCAGCATGGATAAAGGAAGATCAAATCACATTCCACGGAAGTCGTCTGAAAGATAATACAGTGAATGAACCGCATGAAAATATGCCCGAACATTGGGTGGGTTATTGTTATGCCTGGGGATATGCCGATAATCATCCGAATGGAGAAGAACAATGTAAATTCAAAATAGACTGGGCAGTAGATAAGAACGGAAATCCTGTCGTATTAGATGGAATCGATTTTGTAAGAATCTATACGGCAGTCAACCAAAATAGTGGATGGATGGGAGAAATCTCCACAGAGCTACAGGCCGTTGAAGATTTACATTTCAAGTATGGGGCATAGAACGAAGCGGTTTTTTCAATGGTCGGGAAAAATGGGTGAAAGGCTTTGAAAGCCAAATGATTTAGGCATGTTCGGGAAAATGGGCTGAATATTTCGAAGCGGTTTTCTTTTACATGATTTTTACATGCCTTTTACAAAATGGGGGCTTTTCCTCGGAATTTTGGGCGATTGCTTTACATGGGGCTTGCAGATGGGGCTAAAACGGCCTGGAAGGGTTTTATTTTCGGCTGTGTGGCCGTTTTGTGGCTGGGTTGATGGATTTTGTTATATGATGGTGTGAACGGCTGTGTGGCCGTTTTTTGTGCCTATTTTAAAATATAGTGCCTTGAAATTCTTCCAAATAGACATTATTTGGTATATTTGCAGCATAATAGAAACGAATATGGCAAAAGTGATTCATGTGCATTTGCTGCATAAAATAGACGGGACGAAGCAGAAAGATTGGTATTTCAGCAGTATATCGGCTGTTTATACGGTTCTGACGGCAGATCAGGTGGGGGCAACCAAGAATTACCTGCTTCATGCCGGGCTGTCTGGTAACGGCACAATATGCACGAAAAAGGCTATAATTAAGCAATCTACGCTCATTTCTGGCGGTAGTAAGGGCAATGGTTAGAACGACATAATAACGCCGTTAGAAAGGCTTGTAGGCGTTATTTCTTTGAATGCTGATTGGGGAGCTTACGGCTCCCCTTTTTTTATGCCCTTACGGGTGGTAATTTTGAGTTTAGGGTTACTATTACGGTTACTGTTTAGGGTTACTACTTTAATGAGTTTAGGGTTACTTTTAGGGTTACTTTTTCGGTTTTTAGAGGGTACACCCGAAATAGGAAAAAGGGTTGCCAATGTAAATAAGTGCCGTTTTTTGCTGTTTTCAGATAGGAAAAACGACATTTATTTGTTGGCATACATTATATATATAAGCATGAAACCTTTGATTTTCAGCGATTTTACGCTCTGGTATCCTGAAATAGCCTTCCAAAGAGTGTGCGTGCGCCGTGTTTGGGAGGCGGCTGCGTGTATCGTGTGAAATGCGCCTATGTGTTGATGCCTGAGTGTGGAAGGCTTATTCGAGGCTGACAGATCCGACCACAAGTGCGATGCCTGTGATTTCATCCAGCGGAATATCGAATGGAGGGTAGTCCTTGTTGTCGGATATGGCAGTGAGGCAGTTTTTCTGCTTGCTTGGCATAAGACGTTTGACAAGAATGCCTTGCTCGCGAGTGGCAATGACGTGGCACTTGTTCCACTGAAGGAACTTTCGATCGGTGAGGATGGTGCAGGCTATGATGTCTCCGGGATTGAAATGAGGGTGCATGGATAGTCCGGATATTTCGATCATGAAATCGACTCGGCTGTAGCGGAATTTCGGGATGACATAGTAATCCTTGACATCCTGTTCTGCGATGGCAAAGTCACAGTTGCCAAAACCAGCTGCTGCGGTTTCCGTGACCAACGGGATTGGCTTCATGGTCTGCTTTTCTTTTTGGGAAATTGAAACAGCGACGGCTTCGGGTGCATGGGCGGTGCCAGGTGTGTCGGCAGATGCGTCATCAGAAGTAGCAGGTAGCTCAGAAGGGGTTGATTCTTTTGTTGTTTGAATGCTGTTAGAATCCTCTTTAAGCATAGTTCCAATACCTGTAAGAAGCCAAGTTGAATCTACATCGAAACATCTCACTATTTTCTCCAAAAAATCATGCTTTGGCATGACATTCTTTACATATCCTCGTATATTACCTTCGCTTACGCCTAATTTCGAAGCGATTACAGTATTCTTTCCGTTGCCAAAATGTTCTACTATCTCACTTATTCTATCGTGAATTGTTGACTTCATAGCTTAATAATTTAAATTAGTCGTGACATTTCTCGATATTTTATTTGTTTATTCGTGAGAAGTCACTATATTTGCAGCGTGTTTAAGATGTAAACAGCGCGCCAAATATACAAAAAAGGCGTGTGATTAGCGAATTTTAAGGATTAAAGTAAATGAAAGCAAAAGTAATTATAGCTCAAGCAACAGCTGAGACCGCCGAAACTCTTTACGGGCTGGTCAAGAAGATGGTGGATACAACAGCAATCAAGGCTTATCCCAGTGTAGATTATCAGGCAGTTTTCTTTTCGGCTGATAGATACGACTTAGACTTTGTAAAAAAAGTATTGGCGGATAAGTGCTTTTCTTTCAAAATTGAAGATGCAGAATAATACAATAAAATAAGTGAGATTATGACACAGCAAGAATTTGAGGAAAGAACCCAATGCGCGGTAAATGCAGAAACATTTGCCATTATAGACCGGCTTTATATGGCCACAGATATGTATAAGGATGACTTCTGCAAGGAGTTTAAAGAGATGAACGACCCAACGAGCGGAGGAATCCGGCGGTCGCTCCAAGAAATCGGCATTCGCTTAGGGGTGTTGGAGGACACAAACGCCAACCTGAAGGAGTCCATGCGGCAACGTAACAGCGACCTTGCCGACTTTCTGATTGGCAAGGCACATGCGTATGACGATACCGATTTCCGCAAAGAAGCGGTAAGGCTGGCCGGTGAGGTGGAAGTGGTGAAACGAACCATCGAATTGGGGCTTCCGCTTTGGGATGAAGACAGGAAGGTTGTCCTTTCGATGATAGAAGAACAAGGCAAATAGATTGCCGGATAACTGGCAGCCCGGAAAGACGGGCAGGGGCGGCAGGCACGGCCGGAAAGTTGGTAAATAGAAAATGAGAAAGCGAAATAAGAAAGCGTAGAAAGCCGCCGGGGTTCGATTCCCCGCGCCCCACGATATAAACTTTTAAAATTTAGAGTTATGGCAAAGAATTTCAATCCGAGAACAGCAGAGAGTCTGTTCAAACAGAAGTTGCGCACGATGATAGGCAGTACGGCACATACGCAGAATATTGCCGACCAGGCGATGGAGCTGGTTGGACAATTCATGACGGAGGATGAGATAAGCAACTCGGATGCCTACCGGGTGATAGAGAATGTGAGCTGTGTGTGTGAGGAAGCGATGCAGGTGCTGGTCGAAGAACTGCAGAAAGGGACACGCCTTCATGAAATACTGACGGGTGATTAGGAAATAGCGGAAGCCGTTGAAAACCTTTGAACGAACGATAACGATTAAAAAGTATGACGATATGAGAAAGCAGATTTTGACAGATAACGAGACCAAGACCTTCTTGATGAAGACATTCGGATGCAGCCGTCAGGCTGTGTGGCAAGCACTGAATTTTGTCCGTGACAGCGATCAGGCGCGCCGGATACGCACTCTTGCCCTGAAGCGAGGCGGCAAACTGACTGACGGGAACTTCATTCCGAACTGCGAAACCACCTTCGAGGAGTGTGAGCATACCATGACCTGCACCTTCGGTCCCCGTGTAAAGCTGGTAGTCCACCGGAAGACCAACGATGTGGACGTGTACGTGGACGGAAAACGGACCGAAACCTACCAATGTGAGTTTGTATCAGACTTCATGCAGCTGCAGCACGAGACCCAACAGATGGCAGCTGCCTTATAAACAGCAATGAAATGGAGTATTATGGAAAGATATTGTGCATATCATACAAGGATTTGACCTACGATGACCGCCCGGTGATTCGGGAAGACGGAAAGGCCGACTACAGCAAGAGCCGTGCGCTGCGAGGACATCATCCCTCCATGCTTTCCATGGAAGAACTTGCTCCCATCATGTCGGTACCCAATTACAAGAAGCTGGCGGCCAGGAAAGAAATCAACGTAGTGCGACAAGGCAAGGGGCTTGGAAGTTATGCACTGATAGAGATTGCCACCATGCCCCTGCGATTTCAGGAACGGATAAAATTAAAATACGGAGAAATGAAAGAAGATATTTTGAGAAACTGGTTTATCGGTCATTACCACATCGATGCGAAAGCCCGGGAATTCTACACCCGGTTCCGCTTTGACAACGGCGACACCCTGCCGCCGGAACACATCCAGGAATATACGGTGAACGCTTCGGTCATTGAAGCCGTGCTTCGTGCGATGGACGATGCCACCTTTATGCGCAAGGCCATGAAGGCCGGTCCGGTGAACTGGGGCGAGCTGGCAGGAGCCATCAGCTACTATCAGGCAGAGTTCGGGCATACCCTGCCCGTGAGTTCCAACCGCTTCAAGAAGCGTGTGAATGACTTCAAGTCCAACGGCTATGAAAGCCTTATCAGCCGCAAGTTCATGAACCAGAACCGAAGGAAGGTGACTTATAAGATTGAAGACCTGGTCCGTGGTCTTGCCGCCCAAGCGGAGCACCCTTATGATACCGTAGTGGCAGAAATGTATAACCAGTTTGTGACAGGGAACTGCGAAGCCTACGATCCGGAAACGGGTGAAATCTTCAACCCTGAAGACTTCACTGACAAAAGCGGGAATCCGGTGGTTTTGAGCAAAGCTACGATAGCCAACATATTGAAACAGCCCAAGACCATTGCCTTGCTGGCCAAAGTTCATCAGACCCAATGGAACTTCAACAACTCCCAGCGCCCCTACCATCTGCGCAGCCTGCCGCAATATGCATTCAGCAAGATTTCCGCTGACGACCGAGACCTTCCGCGACCTATGCGCGATGGGAACTATGTGCATGCCTATTATGTAAGCGACGTGGCAAGCGGTGCCGTTGTAGGATACGCCTACAACCGGAACAAGAACAAGGACCTGTTTCTGGATTGTATGAGGAACATGTTTCAGACCATCGACCAGAACGGCTGGTATATGCCGGCACAGATAGAGGTGGAACACCATCTGGTGAACAAATTCACAGACGGCCTGATGCAAGCCGGTGTGGTTTTTCCCCTCATACACTGGTGCAACCCCGGCAACAGCCGTGAGAAACGCCAGGAGCACGTGAACCGCGGCAAGAAGTACAGCGTGGAAAAACGGACTCAGCAGAATATCGGCCGCTGGTGGGCCAAACTGGAAGCCAACCGTCCGAAAGTGGAAAAGGTATATGACGAACTGAACAACACCTATCGGGTGCCTACCTATACTTACGAGCAGCTTGTGGCTGATGATATTGCTTCCATCAAAGAATGGAACAACCAGCCGCACCCCAATCAAAAGAAATATCCTGGCATGACGCGTTGGGATGTGCTTTGTGGAACACAGAACCCGGATCTTCGTCCTTGGGATAAAGCGGTGTTGTACCGGTATATCGGTGAGCATACCGAAACGTCCATCCGGCAGAATGCCTATTTGACGGTAAACCATGAAGTATATCGTCTGTCCGACCCGAACGTAATAGACCGGTTGGAACCGCGCAACTACCAAGTGGATGCCTATTGGCTGGCAGGCGCAGACGGTAATGTGCAGGAAATTTATGTATATCAGCATGGCCGGTTAATAGACACCTGCCAGAAGGTGAAACGTTACAATGAAGCCACCGCCGAGCAGACCGAGTACGACAAGGCAGCCTATACCGAACAGGCCAAGTATGTAGCCAAGTTCGACAAGATGATGAAGGACGGAAAGATCAAGCGTGTGGGTATCCTTGCCAAAGAGGAAGCAAAGCTGATAACAGAGGTACAGGCGGAAGCCGTTCCCCTTCCTGCACAAGCCGAGGAAGAAGATTACTCAGCCTATATGGACATCAGTGCCTTCGAGCATGATGCAGTAGCCAAGATATAATTAACGACGTTAGAACGAATTTAAAACAGCATTCAAATGGAAATAACAAATGAAGTAAAGCAACGTATTGTGGCAGCGATAGCCGCCGACCGTGAAAATTATCCCAGTGACAACCGTCATGCTACGGCACTGGGCATAGCCCCCAGTGTGTACAATACCATCAAGCGGGGCAATTATGAAAAGCAGGTCAGTGATGCCAACTGGGTAGGCATAGCCCGAAGACTGGGCGTGCAACTGCGTACGGAAATGCCCTGGCAGGCAGCACAGACCCCGACCTATGTGTTTGTGAGCAAGCAGCTGGAAGTGTGCCAGGGAAGCGGGCTGAGCGCCATCCTGTGCGATATGCCCAATATCGGCAAGACTTTTACGGCCAAAGCTTACGTGAAGCAGCACAAGCACGCCGTATATGTGGACTGCAGCCAAGTGAAGACCAAGTTGAAGCTGATACGCTACATTGCCAAGGAATTCGGCGTGACCAGCAACGGACGCTACAGCGACGTGTATGAGGATCTGGTGGCTTACCTCCGCACGATAGATACGCCCCTGGTTATTCTGGATGAAGCCGGGGACCTGCAGTATGAAGCCTTCCTTGAACTGAAGGCCCTGTGGAACGCCACCGAGCGCTGCTGTGCGTGGTATATGATGGGTGCAGACGGGCTGAAGGAAAAGATCAACCGCGCCATCGAAGGCAAGAAGGTGGGTTATACCGAAATGTTGAGTCGCTACGGTGACTCCTACAGCAAGGTGACCCCGGATGATGCACAGGAACGAGAAAAATTCCTGAAGGCACAGGCTGCCATCGTGGCCAAAATCAATGCCCCGGACGGTGCCGACATTGCCAAGATTGTTCACAGCACCGGAGGCGGCTTGCGGCGCGTATATACCGAAATCGAAAAATTAAGGAGGATGCAAGCATGAAACTGAAAAGAGCCTACAGCCCCGGTGAGGTGCTGAATATGAAGATACCCCGGTATGAATTTACCGGGGCTTGGCAAGCCTCGATTGGCAACCCTGCCAAGAGCGGCGTTTGGATTATCTGGGGTGCCAGCGGGAACGGAAAGAGCAGCTTTGTGATGCAGCTGGCCAAGTACCTGTGCGGCTTCGGACGTGTCATCTATGACAGCCTGGAAGAAAGCACTGGCCTTTCGTTCCAGATGAGCCTGAAACGGCATAAGATGGACGAAGTGCGCAAGCGGTTGGTTATCCTTGACCGCGAGTCGATGGACCAGCTGGAGGAACGTCTGCAGCGCCGGGGCAGTCCCGGCATCGTGATTATCGACAGCTTCCAATACAGCGGCTTGAACTACAAGACCTACAAGGAGTTCAAGGAACGTCATCCCAAGAAACTGTTTATCTTCATCAGCCATGCCGAGGGACTTCATCCGGCAGGTAGAAGCGCCCGCAAGGTGGAATATGATGCCGATGTGAAAATCATGGTAAGCTGTTTCAAAGCCTGGTGCAAAAGCCGCTTTATGGAAAAGCCCGGTGAACCCTACGTGATATGGGAAGAAGGTGCTGCCAAAACATTGAAGGACGATAATATGGAGGATTATTTGAATGATGGAATGGGAGAATAAGCTGTACCAGATACTCCTGAAAGGACAGGAGGCGGAGGCCGTGGTGGACGATTGGGTAGAGCGTAACATACAAAGCGACCTCCGTCTGCGCAGGGCCAAGACAAAGGGACACGTAGTGATAGAAACCAGGGATGTGATGTTTGCCCGGAATATCCAGGTATGGCATCCGTCCTGCCAAATAAACATTAAAGATTTGAAGTGATGGAAAAGAAAGAAGAAAAGAAAGTGTGCTGCATCTGCGGCAAAGAGTATGAGGGCTACGGATACAATCCGTTCCCGGTGAAAGAAGAAGGCTGCTGCTGCCAATCGTGCAACTACAGTGTGGTGGTTCCAGAACGGTGGGAACGACACAAGGCTTTTCAACGTGGTGAAGTGACCGGTGCCGGGAAAGTGTACATCAGCGGAGCCATCGCGCACTATGATATGAATGAGCGCAAGGAAGCCTTCAGCCGTGCCGAGGAGAAACTGATGGCACAAGGCTATGATCCTGTAAACCCTTTCAGGAACGGATTGCCGGATGAAGCTCATTGGAGAGCCCACATGCGGGCCGACATTGCCCAGTTGCTGGCTTGTGACTATATCTATATGCTGAAGGACTGGGAACTGAGCAAGGGAGCCAAACTGGAACTTGACGTGGCCAGTTCGTGTGGCATTAAAGTGTTGTTTGAATAAAATTAGACGATATGGGAAAAATAAAAATGGAAACCGGTGTTGTGGTGATGAAGTTGACCGCTACGGTATATAGAGGAACAATTCGTGAAATCCAATCTTCACGCATAGGTTTTTGCGGGGAGTACAATAAAGAAATACTTTCTAAAATGGGTGATGAGTTCAAAAAGATATTTGCTAAGCAAATTGAGGCTGAATACAAAGGTAAATCAGTGAAGCCGGATAAGATAATTTATCGTGTCAGTACCAAATCAACGGAATGTGAAATGATTCTTAATGGTAAATGACATGGCACAGGAAGTAACCAATTTCGCCCGGTTCTACGCATTGTTCAACAAGCTGCCCTGTACAGGAGACCGGGAAGGGCTAAAGAAGCAAATCGTTCTGCAGTACACGTGGGACCGTACGGAAAGCCTCCGTGAAATGACTTCCAAGGAATATGAAGCCTGCTGCTGTGCCTTGGAGAAACTGACCGGGCAGGATGAATGGCGGCAGAAACTTCGCGAGGAACTGCGACGGAAACGCAGCGTATGTCTGAAGCTGATGCAACAGTTGGGTATAGACACCACTGACTGGAACCGGGTGAACGAATTCTGCAACAACCCTCGGATAGCCGGCAAACCCTTTGTTCAGATTAGTACAGCGGAGCTGGAACAACTGGCCATCAAACTGCGGGCTATCCAACGAAAAGGAGGTTTAACCGATAAATAGAACAATATGGATAAAAAAGCACATGAAGCGCTTGAGCGCATAAGAAAAGACGTGACTCTTACGACATCCGATCTGGAGAACCAGGATGCAGCGGAGTTTTTCAACGAGCTGGCTGACTGGGCGTATGCCAACGGGGAGGCCATGCTGATAGACGATGAACCAGAATCGCAGGATAACGAGTAGGAATAAAAACAAGTAATGAACATTCAAAATGATTTAAACATGGAAAAGAACAATCAAAGTGTGGACGTCAAGTCCCTGAGTAAAGAACAGCGAGCAGCCCTGATGGCCCAGCTGCAGCAAGAAGAGAAAGAAGACCGCATCGCCCGTCGTGAAACTTACGAGGCATTACGCGGTGAGTTTATGCACGAAGTAAAGACCAACGTCCTTGAGATGGTGAATGCCGTGACCGGGTTCCGCGGATGGCTGGAAAAAGAAGCCGATGCCTTTACCAAGGTGATGAAGGAATACGGCCAGGTGAAAAGCGACGAACAGCGCAGCTACACCATTACGGACGGAGACTTCCGGCTGGAGGTGAAAAGCAACAAGGTGAAAGGCTTCGATGAACGAGCCGACATGGCAGCCGACCGTCTGATTGACTACCTGAAGCGCTACATGCAGAACAGTGAGAAAGGTTCGGATGATCCGATGTATCAGATGGCCATGACCCTGCTGGAGCGCAACAAGATGGGCGATCTGGACTACAAGAGCATTTCGAAGCTCTACGAACTGGAAGACAAGTTCGATGAAGAGTACGCAGACATCATGCGCCTGTTCAAGGAAGCCAACGTGGTGCAGCGCAATGCCACCAACTACTACTTCAGCCGCCGTAACCCTGAAAACGGTGTATGGACCCGCATTGAACCCAGTTTCTGCCGTTTGTAACCGGAAACCGTTAACCCTGTAAACAGAAAGCGCCGCAGTTGTTATAATTGCGGCGCTTTTGTTCTTAAATTCGATGAAAATCAGCTATTTTTGTAAGAGAAAACAAGTATATGGGTAAAGGACGGGATAAAGAACTGATCAAGCTGCGTGACGAGGCACTGTGCCGTCGTTACTACTATTGGACCGAAGTGCAGCGGCTGCGGTTCGACGATGCTTTGAAAGTGTTGTCGGAGCGTGAATTCTTTATATCCGAGGAGCGTATCATGACCATCATCCGCCGGAAGACGCGGGAAGGAAGCGACCGCCCCATCCGTCCCATACCCAAGGTCAAGGCTCCTCGTCTGACCGCTGCCCAACTGGAACTTTTTCCTGCCCAGTGACTCCTCCTATACCGGCATAGCCGTCTCATCGTGCAGTGTGAACGAAAAGACCAGCTCGAACACCTTGATGCCCCCCGGCATGGCATACGAACGGCTTTTCTCGCGCACCAGCGGCGAAGCGTTGTCCGTGCATTGCAGACACTGCAGCGACTTGTAAAGTTTTCCGGCCAGTTGCATCCGTTCTCTCACCTTGTCATACGTGCCCGAGGCATAGTGCGTATCGTCGTAACAATCAACAGCCAGACGTACTGTGACCATCGATTCGCTTTTCTGTGCCCCATATCCGAGGTCGTGCCAGTCGGAACTGGTATTTCCAATCAATACACAAGGGAAGGTGACCGGGTACTGGTCTTCTTCTGCCCCCATTTCCAATTGTCCGTAGTCCTCGTCGATGAGCGAGAGTTCCGGCATTTCCTGTGCAATCTGTTCCATGATTGCGATAAAAATTTCGTCCATATCCTTAACTGTTTAAAATGTTGGTAATTTCCTGATCCACCTTCTCCCTTATGCGGCTGTTCAATTCTTCGCTTTCGCCCATGAACTGGCGCTGCGGGATGCGGATGTGCAGTTTCTTTTTCTTGGTAAGCGCCATGTTCCTCCAGAACTGCGCCTGCGGATTCAGTTCCTTCGGTTTGGTGCATCGTTTAACGCGTTTCTTTTGCCCTGTGCCGGTTTTTTGTCTTTTCCCCGAAGCCTTGTAGAACTTGGCCCATGCAAAGCGCCTCATGCGGTCTGTGACGGTGACATCGATTTCGCCGCCCCAGTTGTGGACGGGTGCATAGACCACCTCGTTGAACACCCTTACCCGGTAGTCTGCAGGTGTATATCCGACCGATTTGAAAAGATGCTTCCTGCCGGAGAGCAGCGTACCATAATTGCTGGCGGCATCGGTACCCCCCGAAGACAGCCGTTTGGATTTTGGCCAAGGGTGAAGACCGCCATTGACAAATCCACCCTGGCGGAAATTCTCCTGAAAATGGTCTTTGGCCATACGTCCGACTGTAACGGGGAGTTTGCGTCGCATGAGCGTTTCCAGCCGTTTACGCTTGGATTTTATCAAGTTATCAAAATCTTTCAAGTCCATTGTGATACCGTTTTAAAATAAATCACTATATTTGCAGCAGCTCCATAAGGAGTTAGCGTGTGCTGCGGCACGTCGCATCGCAGGGAAGTCTGTTCGCAGGCTTCCCTGTTGTCTTTTTAGTAGTAGAACTTACCATCCTTATAGAACAACCTGATTTCCCCTTTTTCATAAATCCATACTTCATCGATGTTTTGATTAGGCAAATTCCGTCTTGCCATGATAGCCCTTCTTATAAAACGGTCAGAACAGCCTTTTGTGTTCTTGATTACAATTCTGGAAGATTGCTCCAGCCCGTGAGAAATCATGCTTTTTACTTTTCTTTTGTTCCATGGCTTGATGAAGCCTTCAAATTCGTAAAACAAGCCATCCACTTCAAAATCCGGGCATTTTCTGTAATATCTGGTATCTATCAAGTTTGCGTAGATACGTTGGTAATCATCCGACAGATAGTGCAAGCGTGGTGTCATTTTGACTTGATGCCCCATTCTTGCCAATTGGAGGCAGATACGTTTCATATCCTTGTAGTCGGCCTTATCCTTATCAACCTTCGGATGTACATAAAGTACACCGCCGTTGGAGAATGATTTTTCAAGTTTAAACCCGTTTTGTGCCATCCGTTCCATACATGCCTTGATGTATGGGCAGTCGTAGCAATCCTTTGCCCGATTACTGAAGATGTGTTTCAGCTGGTCCTTGAAGCCCGGTTTATAGAAAGCACAGTGCCTGCAGTCGTTCGGGAAATAAGGATGGGAATCGGAAAAGAGGATGCCATCCGTTCCCGGGTTGTTATCCAGCCCCGGTTGCGGTTTACTATTATCGTCCTCATCCGGCAGTTGCGTCGGTTCCTCGTCGGTGGCCGTGAGGTCGCACTTGCAGTTCCATCGGTCGCCCGGCCGGTGTATGCTCCAGAACGGGTCGTCGATGGGCCGTATGGTATTCCAATACGGCCGATGATCAGCACTCGGGTGCAGGGAGGTGGAAGGCATCCATTTGAGGTTGGGCAAGACATCGCGTTCGCGGAGGAACTGCTGCCAGTCGGCTGCCTGATGTGCCCTCAGCACCGCCGTGTCATATTCAGTCTGCAGCCAGTGCCGCACCTGGTGAGATGCGATGGGTGTGACCTCCTGCACCCATTTCTCGAATGGCTTTAGAGTGCCGTTCGAATCGAATAATAACCGCGCCATATCGCGCTGCATGCGGTGAACCTTGAATGCCGCAAAGACCTCATTGTTGGTTTGCAGCTGCTGCAGGAAATCGTCCACTTGCTTCACCTCAGACTGTGCAACCCCATCGGCAGCAGCATCGTCCAGTATGCGGCAGATTTCGTGAAATAGATTCGGCTCGATTTCGCCCTCCACGTCCATTTTCTGACTGTAGATGCGCTGCAGTGCCTTGGCCAACACGTCGCTGCTGAAACTGAACGAAGTCTGTACCTCTTCCCCTTTGTTTTGGTAGAGGTCGTTCATTACCAGTCTAAAGCTGCCCCGGAATCCGGGGCTTTCACGAAAAAACCTTTGAGCCAGTTCCGGAAGTTTCTTTTCTGTTTCGGTGTCGGTTCATCATCCCGTCCCTTATCTACCGGTTCCGGTTCCTTCTTCGGGCTTGGAATCTGGTCGGCTTGTTCAGCCGTCTTTTGTTCCGCCTTCAGCTGCTCGTAATTGGCCGGTTTGTCGATACCGAATTCCTCATAGAGATAGTCGTCGTCGATGGGGATGTTGAAGTTCTTCTTCAGCTGCGTGAGGATGGATATTTTGGTACCGGCATCCGTTTCCTTCGGTTCGGGGAAACAGAACGTACCCCCTTCGGTGTTGATGCCCATGCGCAGCAGAATGTCCGTCATGTCGTAATTCAGCACGTTGAGCACGTACTTCCGGTCGGCCTCCAGTACCTTGTCCTCTACTTTCTTATGAACCGTACCCAAAGCCTGTGTGCCTTTTTCGGACGATTCGGTGGTCAGTGTATTGCCCAGAATCAGCTTGGAAATTTCGTTGTTGCACCGTTCGCATAACCGTTCGTACACATCAGCTGAACCCGTCTTGTTTCCGGCTTCCGTGAGTTTTAGTTCTGTGTCCTTGGCATGAAAGAACTGCGCCAGACTTCCGGCGTTGGCTGCATCCTCCATAGCCCGCTGTCGGGACTCGTCGTCGTCGGAGTCATAGATATATTCCTGGATAGGCATGCCGAATACCTCGGAGAACTGTGCCCAGTCGCCCGTGGTATTACGTTTGTAGATGACCCAAGGTGCAGCCTTGGCCAGCAGCCCCAAATCGGACGGAGAGCCTACAAAAAGCAAGTCGGTATATTCATCCCAGGAATGGCCGGTGATGTCTGTCTGATGCCGCAAGATGAGTTCCCTGACCGGATCCACATGCTTACGCGGTACCAGGTCGTAGTCCACCCATTCCTGCAGCTTGTAGAACTGGCAGAGCGAAAAGCCCCAGAATTTCGCATCAAGGATGTCACCCACCAGTCGGTTGAACCAGGGCGACTGAATCTGCTGGTTGATTTTATCGTCGGGCTTCCCGTCCACCCGGAACTCCATGTTGGAGCACAGCACGGCATTCCTGCGTTTTTCGAGCACACAGGAAAGGTGGGTATCCATCAGAATATCCTCGTAGAGGTCATAGAGTTTGTAACGTCGTGAGAAATCGACATTCTCGGCTGCCTTGACGGCTGCCATGTAGTCGGAAATGTCCAGCCCGAAACGTTTGGGCTGTGTGAGTACAATCACATTCGGTCTCTTCTGCCCCGGCAACGTAAAATTCCCCCCTACGGTGATGATGCCGGCTTTGTTGTTTTTTCTGTTTTTCTTCTTCATACTGCTTGCTTTTTACCAGTGGTTCGTACGTTTGCGGTTGCTTTGAATGCGGAAATCCGATCTGCCTGCCCTTTGTTCTTCGGGTAGCAGCGGAGCCCCTTCGATTGATATATCCTCGTCGGCCACCGCCTTCATCCATTCCACAGCCCGTTCGTATCGGTCCTTGCGTACCTGGGAAAGTTTCTGCGGGTTGTGGATGCAGAAGATGTGATAGACCGCCATGTCGATGACCATCATCAGCACGAGCTGGTTCCGGTTCTCGCCGGTAACTTCGAAGATTTTGTTGCAGTCGTAACGTTTGCCCAAGTAGCATCGCATTTCGGCAATGGCCCTGTCCTCGCAAACCTCAATGACCGTTTCGTCTTCGCGTACCAGTGCGTCGAGAATGTCGCGGTGGATACTCGCATCGTAATCGGTGAGTTCTACAAATTTGCTCATAGTCCTATTGTTTTAGAGTTGTCATAATCTTTTCTTGTTCCGTTTTCTCACATCCTTTCTTGAACGGAAAACGGGCGGTTCGATGCGCCTGATCAGCTCATCGATGATGCGGTTAGCCCCTTCGACCGCATCCGGTCCGTCGGCCGGGTAGCGCATGGTCAAGGTGAACAGCTTGAACTGGTCCTCCAGTTCCTTCATGTGCGGGTTGTCCCGTTCAGCCTCGTTGAGGATGAGGTTCCCTTCGCGGTTGAGCGGTTCAAGGTTGGCCTCGATACGTGTGGCCTTGTCCGTCTTCTTCTCCTCGTCGCCCCGGATGAACAGTGCAATCTTCTGTTCCCGTCGCACCTTTGCCACCAGCGGTTTGAACACCTGCTGGAAGAAAGGGTCCTGCAGTTTGTTGTTTTCCATGTAGCAATAAACATTGGTCTTTCCGCCAACGAATTCAAGCAAACGAACATACCAGTCAATGAACTCTGCATTGAGTGCCTGCGCCAGGAAAGTCTTGATGACGTAAAGCCTGCCACCCAATTTGCCGCAGAGCGAAACCGTCTTGAAGGATTTTCCTTTCTTCCCCTTGCTTTCGCCCGGTGCCGGGTCGCCATACGCCACGAGAAACTTGAATTTAGAGAGGGCCGGAACCTTTCCGTATGCTATGTCCTCGAAGACCTCGCCTACGGAAATGGGATTGTTGAAATATTCACCCTGTGCCGCCTTTTTGGATATTTTGGACAGTGTGCGGTCGATGTCCTCTTCCGAGTTCTTTTCCGGCCATGTGGAAAAACCGTTTTTGTCGCGGATGTTCACGATGTCCCAGGAGTCGGCCATTTCGCCCGCCCTCACCACGCAGCAGTCCTTGGCAATGATGTTGCCGCAGAAGATGACCAGTGTAGGTTCGGAAATGGAACGTGTGGGGTACAGCGCATTTTCCCACCAGTCCCAACGCTTCTGGATGATGTCCGGGTTCTTGGTGTCCTCGTCCGTATCAAAGTCATCGACCAGCAGCACGTCGGGACGTATGGCCTCGTTACGCGAGCCACGCGGTGACTGCCCGGCACCCAGTGCGCGGAAAGAGACCTTCCCTTTGGTGGTGAATTCATCCCCGGTCCATGAGCCCGGCAGTTCCTGTTTGCCGTAGTATGCCATGATGCGTCCGTTGGCTTCGAGATTGGCCCGGTAGGGATCGAGCAGGCGCACTGCATTGTCCTTGCTGTTGGAGGTCAGTATAACATTCTTTTTGCGTCCGGTAAGCGTGAGATACATGACGATGAACATGGTGACGGTGGATTTGGCCAGCTCACGGCTCCAGGAAAGCACCTCAAACCATTCGTCGTGTGCAATGATGCGCCGGATAGCCTTTTTCTGGAAGTCGGCAAATTCATATTTGGCATAATTCGGGAAAAAGAACCTGATCCATTCAATGGGGTGTTTCTCCAGATATTCCCGATGTTTTTCCCGTTCGGCTGCCGTCATGTTCCGGTCAACCGGTGTAGCCCTTGCGATGTCTTCTTTGTACTTCTCCCAATCGAGGAGAGCGAGTCTGTCAGTCTGTTTCATTGTCTATCCCTTTATAATTTGTCTTTAATGTACGCATCGGCCAGGCGTGTGATTTCCTTAGCCTTTTCGAGGTCGGCTGCCCGCACCCAATCGATGAACCCGGTGAGGACACTGATGATGTCGGCAATGCCCACTTCCTGCTCCATGTTGCGTATGGCTGCCGACAGTTTTCCGAGGATGTCCGCCTCCTTGGATGAGGGGAACCGTTCCCCTTCTGGCCGTTCGGCGATGGCCTTGTTTATTTCGGCCACCTGCCTGTAGAGGTTAGCCACCTGTTCCTGCCTTGTGAGCGTAAGCCCCACCTTCTGTTCCTCCCACTTCCCGGCCCGCACCCAATTAGAGACGGACACCCGTGACACACCCACCCGGTCGGCAATTTCCTGCTGTGTGAGGTTTTCCTTGAGGTACAAAGTTTTTGCCCATTCCTTTTTCTGGGCATTCGTCAAATCTGCCATAAATCGTCCTTTTTAGTTGTAAATCACGTTACAAAATTGCATGAAAAAGCGGGGTTTGTAAAAGCGAGTCCGCATGATGACGGGCTGCAGCGTTATGATAACGCCAGAAAACGTTATGATGCGGACGCGGTTTCCTGGTGCCATGGGAATGTTCTATTTTCGCATCATCGAAAGGCGGGGAAGACCGCAGGAAAGTGTATGACGATGAGCAGATTTTTCAATATTACAACGAGTGACGATGGCACCAGTACGATATTCCTGTATGGGGACATCGGAGACTATACGGAGGTGCAAAGCGGGCGCATAGCCCAGGAACTGATGGAAGCTGAACGCGTGAGCCGGCGCATCCATGTACGTATCAACAGCAACGGCGGGGAAGTGTACAGCGGCATTGCGATATTCAACGCCCTGCGCCATAGCCAGGCCGACATCCGCATTTATGTGGATGGCATCGCTGCCAGCATGGCCAGCGTGATAGCCCTTTGCGGCAAACCTGTAGAGATGAGCAAATATGCCCGTCTGATGCTGCACAGTGTGAGCGGCGGGTGCTATGGCAACAAACAGGACCTGCAGCGCTGCATGGAAGAGATAGAAAGCCTGGAGGGCAGCTTGAGTGAAATCTATGCCGAGCGGCTGGGCATGAGCCAGGAAGAAGTAAAACAGACCTATTTTGACGGCGAGGACCACTGGCTGACTGCCCAGGAAGCCCTGGACCTCGGTTTCATAGACGGCATCTATGATGCAGACCCCGTGCCGGCCGACAGTACGCCGGCACAGATATATACTTTATTCAATAACCGGCTCATTGAGCCACAAAACAACAGAGAAGACATGAATCTGGAAGACGTAAAGAAACGCCCGCGCTTCAAGGACTGCGCGAGTGATGCGGATGTGTTCCGCCTGATGGACCAACTGGAGGAAGAGGCCGGCAAGGTACCTATCCTTACGAAAGAGAACACCGACCTGAAGGCCAAGGTGAAGACCTACGAAGACAAGGCTGCAGCCGAAGACCTTGCCGCCCGCAAGCAGCTGCTTGACGCAGCCGAGCAGGACGGCCGCATCGATGCGACCACCCGCCCCATCTACGAAAACCTTTTGGCCAATGACCGCGAGAACGGCGAAAAGGCCCTGGCCCAACTGCCGGTGAAGCGCCGTGTGATGGAAGACCTGCACCTGGACCCGAATGGTGAAGAAAGCCCCTGGGCCAAGCGCATACGAGAAATTAAGGACAAACGTAAAAAGTGATTGAACTATGATAATTGTAAGAAACACGAATTACAGCGGCGAGGTACTGGAACAGTTGCTGACGCTTGCCGCTACGAGCAATGAGATTGTGGAAAAGGGGCTGATTATGGTGATTCCCGGTGTGGAAAAGAAAATCAGCCTTCCGCGCCTGAAGACCGGCAAGATGCTCCAGAAACGCAAGGAGAACCCCGGTGTGGAAGATTCGAAGGGAAACTTCAACTACGACGAAAAGAGCCTTGACCCGGTGGACTTCATGGCCTTTACCGTATTTAACCCCCGCACGTTTGAGAACATCTGGCGCAAATGGCAGCCGAAGGGCAACCTTGTATTCTCGGAACTTCCGCCCGAAGCGCAGAACGCCCTGCTTGCCGAGCTGGCCAAACAGGTGCAATTTGAACTGGGTGACCACTATGTGAACGGCGAATATGGGGATGATGACGACCACCTGTTTAACGGCATCCTGACCCAGATGGCCAAGGATACTGAGGTGATTGTGGTGGACAGCGCAGAATCGACCATACTGGGCAGACTGAAAGCTATGCGTGCGAAGATTCCTGTGGCCATCCGCAACAACCCCGACCTCCGGATTCTGATGAGTGTGAACGACTTTGACAAGTATGACGACGAGCTGACCCAGCGCGAGGCCAAGAACACGAGCGAAACCGATGTGAATGCCCGCCGCTACAAGGGCATTACCATCGAGACGCTTGCTGCCTGGCCCGATGATCTGATTGTGTGTACCCTCTGTTCGCCCGATGCCGGCGGCAACCTGTTTGCGGCTGTGAACCTGCAGGACGATGAAGACGTGATTCAGATTGACAAGATTTCGAACGCGAGCGAACTGTATTTCTTCAAGATGCTGATGAAGGCTGACACGAACATTGCCTTCGGCGAAGAAGTGGTGGTATTGGACAAGCGAAGCAACCCCGTGTTCAAGGCGAGCGAGAAGAAGATTTCAGTAAGTCCTACCAGCGTGACCCTTGAGGCAACCGGTGGCAGCGAGGAGGTGACTGTGACCGCGAGTGGAGAATATGAGATAGGCAGTGCCCCTGCCGGCTTCAAGGTGGAAGCGACGGATAATGGTGTGAATATTTCGGCCGGTGCAAACAGTGGCAGTCAGAAAACCGGTACGCTGACCCTGACGCTCAATGCCGACCGCAGCAAGACGGCCAAGATTACCATTACCCAAAACCAGAAAGGATAAGATGATATGGCAAAGTTGAAGTATCTGGTAATTCATTGTACGGCAACCCCGGAGGGGCGTGAGGTATCATCGGCGGACATCCGGAAGTGGCACACTTCGCCCGTGAACCAGGGCGGTCGAGGCTGGAAACAGGTGGGCTATACCGACCTGTTTCATTTGCAAGGCGGAGTGGAACGTCTGGTGGACAACAACGAGGATGCGCAGGTAGATCCGTGGGAAGTGACCAACGGAGCCAAGGGGTACAACAGCGTGAGCCGCCACATTGTGTATGCCGGCGGTGTGGCCAAGGATGGCAAGACCCCGAAGGACACCCGCACCGGCTGCCAGAAAAAGGCACTGGAGAAGTATGTGAAGGACTTCCACCGCAGATTCCCTGATGTGCGCATTGTGGGACACAACGAGCTGGCGGCCAAGGCCTGCCCCAGCTTTGATGTACAGAAATGGCTGAAAGAAATAGGTATTAACCAATAATAAAAGAAACAATCAATGAAACGAATTATGCTGTTTATGATGCTGATGCTCGGTGCGGTATCGGCTGTGATGGCCCAAGGGGCTGATGTTCCGGCAACGGACTATGACGCAATGATTGGCACCTTTGCCGGTTTTGCAGCCGGTGTGGTGGTGCTTACCGAAGGTTTGAAGGGCTTGTTCCCCCAGATGAAAGGCTGGGTGACGCAGCTGGTAAGCTGGTGTGTGGGCCTGGTATGCGTGATGCTGCTGTGGTGGCTTGATGCGGGGTTTGTGAGTGATGTGAGCTGGGACATTGCCTTGCTGTATGGCTTTGGTGCCTCGCTTGTGGCCAACGGCGTGGCTGACACGGGACTGGTGCAGTGGGTTATCGGGTTATTCCGCAAGAAACGCGAGGAAGCAGCATAAAAGGTTGACTGACTAAAAAAACGGGTGGTATGGACTTTAGTGAGATTATGAACATCATTCTTAGCGGCGGCCTTGTGGGCACTGCAGCAGCCATCGGGTCATTGCGTGCCACGGTGAGAAAAGCGAAAGCGGAAGCGATGAAGGCCGAAGCCGACGCGGAGGGTGTGCGTGTGGACAACGCGGAACATGCCACCCGCGTTTTGGTAAGCAACATTGTGGTACCCTTAAAAGAAGAACTGAATGCAACAAGAAAAGACCTGCAGGCCAACAAGCGCGAAATGGCGCGACTGCGCAAGGCCATTGACACTGCCAACAGTTGCCGCCATCATGATGACTGTCCTGTGCTTGGCGGGCTGCGCAAGCAGCAGGAAGAGCACGACGGTGGAGAAGACACAGACGGAATCGGCAAGCGCCGACAGCGCGAACGTAAGCCGACGGGCGGGACTGGTGATGGCGGGGATACCGGCGAGTGCGGTGAAGCTGACGATACCGGCGGACAGCCTCCGTAAGCTACCTGAAGGCGCGGCGTATCGCGGCAAGAGCGGTCAGACCAACCTGACCGTAGGGACTGACGGTAGCGGTAACATTGTGGCCGAAGCCTCGTGTGACAGCCTGCAACAGTTGGTGCTGTGGTATGAAGAAGAGCTGACACGCATCCGAAACGAGACCAATAGTGAAACTTCGAATGACGTTCAAATGGAAGAAAAACGTCCTCCGAACCGGATGCGGACGTTTATCACAGGTGTATTGGCCGGCTTATTGGCCGGTGTGTTATTAACCATCAAACTTTATAAACGATGAACAAGAATTTTATGTACGGCCTGGGAGCCGTGAAATACAATGACTTCGTGATAGGCTATATCGAGAAAGGCTCGTTTGACCTGAACGGCCAGAAGCCCGAAGCCGCCAAGATTGAGGCGGAACAGGCACCGGGTGCCCCCGTGCTGATCATTCCGCAGAGCAACGGCAGCATCGCCCCCACGTTCAACGTGATTCAGACGGACTACAAGAACATGCATGTCCTGCTGGGCGGCACGCTGCACTATGCGAAAGAAGACAGCCAGAAGAAGAATCCGACAGGCTGGACCGCCCCGCAGGCCGCCCTGCTGATGCAAGGTCCTTTTGAACTGGCACTGGTGAGCGGACGGAGCATCCTGATACCGAACGGCACGCTGCTGAGCAACCTGGGCGGTAAGCTGACGCTGACGGAAACGGCCAAGATAGAATGTACGCTGGAGGTGGCTATGCCGGAGGATGGTTCGCAGCCTTACGGTGTATTCGATACGGGAGCCCTGCCCGAAGAGTGGGCGCAGCACAAGCTGCCTGCAGCGGGAGCAGCGGCTGCCTCTGTACAGACATTGAACCAGAAAGGCTAACGTATGGACAACCGGCTGGAACAACTGATAGAGATGGAGTGTGCGGATGCGCTGCTGGACAGCGGCGTGTCCGTTCCTCTTAAAAGGTGGAAGCTCCCATGGCTGAAACGTCCGTTGGAGGTACGCGTGACGATGAAGCGTCCGAGGCTGCGCGGACAGATATTGTTGGCCAGGGAATACCTGAAGATGGGTGTTGAACCCGGCTGGCAGCCGAAGGACAAGACCGAGGAACTAAGCTTTGTAGCGGAACATGGCAAGGCTGTGAGCCGTTTGCTGGCCTATACGGTGTGCCGGGGCTATGTGTCGCGACATGTAGGCATTGGGGTGACGGCGTGGGTGCTTCGGAACTTTGTGGAGTGGAAGTATCTGATGGCGCTGTTCCGAACGTTTGAGCGGCTGATGGGCACGAAGGATTTTATGCGTATTATCAGCTCGGCGGCGCGGGCGAACCCGATGACTCCGAGACTGAGCCAGGCAAGGATGGGGAGTTAAGGACCCGGTATGAGGGTTCCCATAGCCCTTTCGGTTTCGTGTGGCAGATAGCATCGGCAACGGGCTGGAGTGTGGACTACATTCTGGACGGTGTGAATTACCAGACGCTGATACTGATGCTGAGCGACGCGCCGCGGTATGTGCGGCAGAAGAGGGACAGCGGTAAGTGTGACAGCCACCCGGAGCGCAGCGCCGAGGATGAGGCGAACGATATAGTAGGATTTTTTCAAAGCAAACTGGAATGAGTAAACCTGTAGAAGTTGAATTTTTGATGAAGGACAAACTTACGCCCGGCATGAATAAGGCCGAGCGTGAGGCATTGGAACTGCGTAATACCGTCAGACTGCTGGAGGCTGAACTGGAAAGGCTGCGCCTTGCCGGAGAAACAGCTGCCCCCAATCTGGACCAGAGTGCCAATATCGCGCAGATCCATGCACTGGAGAAGCAGCTTGAGGAACTGCACGCGCAGTTGAAAATGTTGCAAAACGAATCGGAATCCGTGCAGGTCACTCCTGCAGATATACCTAATGCACAGCGCCAGTTCAATGGCTTGCACAACAGTATTCAGCAGATGGCGCGTGAAATGCCTTCCTTGGCCATGGGTCCGCAGATGTTCTTCCTGGCTATCTCCAACAACCTGCCGATTTTTACGGACGAACTGGCCCGTGCCCGTAAGGAATATGATGAGCTGCAGAAGTCAGGCAAGAAAGGCACACCGGTATGGAAACAGGTCCTGTCCTCGCTCTTTTCCTGGCAGACGGCCATGACCACCGGCATCATGCTGCTGGTAATGTACGGTGATGAAATCTGGGATTGGACGAAGAGCCTGTTCGGCGCCAAAAAAGGCGTGGATGAATTCAACATATCGCTGAAGGAAATGACCGAGATAGAGAAGGACGGCCGTGCCCAGATGGTGCGTACACGCTTTGAACTGAAATCGGTCATCGATGAGATAAAGAACTTTACCGGCAGCAAGGAACAGGAAAAGGCCAAGGTGGAAGCACTGAACCGTAAATACGGAGAATCTTTCGGGTATTATAAAACACTTTCTGAATGGTATGATGCCATCATAAAAAAGAGTGAGGATTATGTACAGTCTCTCTATCTCCAAGCGAAAGTACAGAATTTAGTAAAAAAAGCGTCAGAGGTTGATGAGAAAATAGCCGAGGCAGAGGCTAAGGACGAGAGTGAATTTGATACTTGGTGGGGATATGGAGGAAAGGTTGACCGTTTCTTTTCTTCTGATCAATCCTATAAACAGAATAATAACGGACGTTGGAAAAAAAAGGAAGAAATAGAGCGGCTTAAATCAGAATATAACGGGTATATATTAGCAGCGGAGAATTTAACCAAGGAACGCTTGAAACTGGAACAGAAGTCAGGCATCGGCGGGCATATCGACCCCAATCAGTCCGGGAAGAATCCGGAAGCGGAAGCCAAGCAACGGCTTGCCACAGAGCGCAGGCTGGCGCAGGATCTTGCCGTCTTGCAGGCTGAAAACCGGAAGGAAGAGATAGACCGCATGCAAGCCGGTACCGAAAAGAAACTGGCACAAATCGAATATGACTATAACGCGAGAAAAGAAGAAATTAACCGGCAGGAAGCCGACTGGAAGCGTGAGAACAAGGAAGCCGGTCTTTCCACCGGAGATAACGGACTTACCCGGGAGCAACAGGATGCACTTGAAAAAGCCCGTGCCTCAAACACCGAGTCCCGGAAAAAAGCGGAGACGGACGTGTACAGGGAAGAGGCGGAAGCCATGCGTGACTATCTGAAGGAATACGGTACTTTCCAGCAGCAGAAACTGGCCATCGCTGAAGAATATGCCGAGAAAATCCGCAAGGCACAGTCCCAGGGAGAAAGGCTGACTTTGGAGAAGCAGCGTGATGCGGCTGTGCACAAAGTGGACATGGAAGCCCTTACCCAGAAGATAGACTGGGGAGCAGCGTTCGGGGATTTGACCGGTCTGCTTGCAGACCAGATGAAGAACCTGCTTGGCGAACTTAAACAGTATGTCAAGACGGATGAGTTCAAAAAAACGGGAGCCGCAGACCAGCAGGTCGTTTACGATGCCATTGAACGTATTCAAAGCATGCTCCCCGGTGGCAACGGGACATTGGATTTTGCCCGGCTGCAAACGCAGATGCACGCTTTGGGAGATGCCGTAACACGCGTGCAAAATGCGGAACTGCAGCAGGAAGCGGCATTCGCCCGGTTAAAAGCGGCGCAGACCGATTACAACAAGGCTCTTGAAAGCGGTAACCAGGCAGAAATAGAACGTACCAAAATCGCTCTTCAAACGGCCCAATCGTCCAGCGTTTCAGCTGACGAAGAATACCTGAACGCCACCTCTGAAATGAAGGCGCTTGCCGGGGAGGTGAAAAGTGCCTCCCAGGACACGGTTGACGGGTTGAACATGGTATCCGACGGGTTGCACGGCTTTGCGAGCGGAACCTTGCAGGGATCATTTGAAGGAATCCAGAACATGCTTACCGGTCTTTCAAAACTGAATATCGGAGGCAAGGTCGGTGATGCCATCAGTCAGATGTCCGAGACCCTGTCAAGTGCCGGAGTCATCGGGCAGATCATATCGGCCATTCTCTCCATACTGGATTTGCTGAAAGACGGTATTGGCCCGATTATCTCATCATTGATAGACACCATTTTCAATGCGATAACCGGAATACTCGACAATATCCTCAGCGGAGACCTGTTCAAACAGATAGGCGGTTCCCTTGTGAAAGGTATCGGGGGATTGCTGAATACAGTGTCTTTCGGAGGTTTCAACAAACTGTTCGGCATCGGCGGGAACGCCAAGGAAGTGCAGGCGGCTATAGACCGTCTTACGGACCGGAACGAGAAACTGCAGACTTCCATCGAAGACCTGACCGATACCATCAAGGCAAGCAAGGGGACAAAATCGGTGGAAGCTTACCGGGATGCTTACAAATACCAGAAAGAAACGAATGCAAACTATCTGCAGATAGCGAAGGAACAGGCACGCTACAGCGGAAGTCACCACAGCTGGAACTACTACTGGGGCGGTTTCAACCAGGCACAGATAGACAAACTGAGCGGACAGATTGGCCGCCAGTGGGACGGGAACCTGTGGAGCCTGAGCCCGGAGGAGATGAAGGCGCTGCGCAGCAACGTGGACATGTGGACGCAGATACAGAACACCGGTAAGGGCGGCTATGGCGGGCGACTGACCGATAAACTGGATGACTACATAGCGCAGGCCGGCAAGCTGGAGGAACTGACCGACCAGCTGTATGAAGGGCTGACGGGCATTTCATTCGACGGTATGTACAGCAGCTTCATTGACAACCTGATGAACATGAAGTATGGCGCGAAGGATGCGGCGGAGGATATATCCGAGTACTTCATGCGGGCGATGCTGAGTAACAAGATCGGTGAACTGTACAGCGAAAAACTGAAAGGCTGGTGGGAGAAGTTCGGCAAGGCGATGGAGGACAACGAACTGACCGAGGCGGAACGGAACGCGCTGACTGAAGAGTACATGCAGTATGTGGACGAAGCCCTTGCCCTGCGTGACAACCTGGCGGCAGCCACGGGCTACGACAAGACCGAAGCCGGCGGCACCAGCCAGAGTGCGAAAGCGGGCGGATTTACGGCCATGACGCAGGACCAGGGGACGAAGCTGGAGGGCATGTTCACCAGCGGGCTGCAGCACTGGAGCAGCATGGATGACCGGCTGGAAAGTGTGGCGGAGAAGATGGACACGGCCGAAGGCCATCTGGCCCGGATAGCCGAGAACACCGGTGTGAGCGCCGGACACCTGGGCGAGCTGAAGGAAGTGATAAAGAAAATGATACGTGACGGACTAAAAGTGAAGTGATATGGGCAATATACTGAGCGGACTGGTGCTGGTGAACGGCACGGACATCTGGACGGAATACGGCGTGTTCCTGGTGGAAGACCGGCGCGGGGGCATGGAGAACCTGACGGCCATCCTGACCCCGAGCAAGGCCAAGAAGGATACGGCTGTGGACATACGGGAGGAGCACGGGGAGAAATACAGCCCCGTGCTGACCCCACGGAATGAGGCACGTGACGTGACGCTGCACTTTGCGCTGTACAACAAGACCCAGGCAGGCTGGATGAAGCAGTACTTTGCCTTTGTGAATTTCCTGAAGCAAGGGAAGGACGGCTGGCTGGAAATCCGTTTCCCCCAGCTGGACCTGCAGCTGCGGGTGAAGTATGCCGACTGTACGAAGTTCACCCCGCTGACCTATCTGTGGACGGAAGGCGTGCATGCCGGAAAGTTCCGGGTAAAGTTCCGGGAACCGAAACCGATTATATAACCATTCAAACGCTATTAGAATATGCTTCTAACGATATATGACAAAGCCGGGACCAAGCGTGCGGACGTGGCTGTGAACGACAGCTCGACGCAAAGCAAGGAGGTACAGGGAGACAATGTGCTTTCCCTGTCGTTCAGCTACTATGACTTCCTGCCCCTGGACGTGAACGACTACACGGACTATCTGGGCGAACGGTACTGGCTGACGGAGCGCTACACGCCGAAGCAGGTGAACGAGGGCGAGTGGGACTATGACCTGAAGCTGTACGGTGTGGAGAGCCTGATCAAGCGGTTCCTGGTGCTGGAGACGACGGACGGGGACACGAACCCCCTGTTTACCCTGACGGCCACGCCCCGCGAGCATGTGGCGATGGTGGTGAAAGCCATCAATGACGGCATGGGCCACATTACTGACTGGAAGACGGGTACGGTGGAAGGTACGGAGCTGATCACGATAGACTACGAGGGGATGTACTGCGACGAAGCGCTGAAAGCCATTGCGGAAAAGGCCGGCGGCAAGGTGGAATGGTGGGTTGAGGGGCAGACGGTGAACGTGTGCCGCTGTGAGCACGGGGAAGAAATCACCCTTGGCTATGGCAAGGGGCTGACCTCCCTGGAAAGAGATACGAGCAACACGGCCAAATTCTATACGCGCCTGTTCCCGGTAGGCTCGACCCGCAACATCGATGCGGAGAAATACGGCAGCCCGCGTCTGATGCTTCCCGGCGGCAGGAAGTACATCGAGCAGGGTGTGGAGGAATACGGCATCTATGACCATTACGAACAGGATGCCTTCAGCGGTATCTACCCCCACCGGGTGGGTACGGTGAGCTCGGTACGCAGCGAGGAGGTGACGGACGAGGAAGGGAACAAATTCACCGTCTATTACTTCCGGGACGGGGAACTGAACTTTGACCCCAACCTGTACGAGCTGGCCGACGAGACCAAACGTGTGTCGTTCCAGACGGGCGACCTGGCCGGGCTGGGAGAAAGCGATGACCACTACTTTAAGGTGAACTACGACAGTGCGGCAAGGGAATTTGAACTGATTACCATCTGGCCCTATGATGACGACACCCAGCTGCCGGGCGGCAAGCTGGTGCCCCGAGCAGGCGACACCTATATCCTGTGGAACATCCGGATGCCGGATGAGTATTACCGGCTGGCCGAAGAGGAGTTTGCGGTTGCGGTGGACGAGTACAACAAGGAGTACTGGCTGGACATTGCCGCCTACAAAGCCCCGACAGACCCGGTATACATCGAGGAGCACGGCATCGACCTGTTTGTGGGCCGGAGGGTGAAGCTGGAGAGCCGGAAGTATTTCCCGGAAAAAGGCTACCGTCAGAGCCGTATCACCAAAATCAGCCGCAAGGTGAACGAACCCGGGCAGATGGACATCGAGATAAGTGATGCGCTGCAGGTGGGCAAGTTCGACAAGGTGACGGACAGCATCGGTGCGCTGAAAAGCTATACGAAATCAAAGACGGAAGGCGCTGCCCTTCCGGACATCATACGAAGCTGGGACAAGACGCTGCCCACGGACAACAACCTGTTTTCCGCGCGGCGCAGCCAGAAAGAGTTCCTGAGCAAGAACCGGCCGGACACGGCCAAAGAGCCCATCCGCTTCCTGAAGGGTGTGAGCTTTGGCGAGGCTGCCGGCGGCAAGCCCTGCGGCAGCGTGGACGGTGAGGGCAATGCCGAGTATCTGACTGCCGTGATCCGCGAACTGCTGCGCAGCACGGAGTTTGTGGACGGGCTGACCGGTGAGGGCTGGCAGCTGTGGATTGACCAGCTGACGGGACTGACGAACCTGACGGTGGACAAAGTGACTGCCCGGCAAAGCCTGGTGGCGCTGGAACTGCTGATCGAGAAGGTGCGCAGCGTGTGCGGCCAGCTGGTGGTGTCCGCTGCCAACGGCAAGATCAAGGACGTGGTGAAGCAGGGCGACAACTACCGCATCGTGTTTGAGCAGGAATCAGGCTTTGTGGCCCATGACCTGATGCGCTGTGCGGTTACGGGTGGTAAGAAACTAAAAGCATACTGGGTGGAGGTGGCTTCGGTGATAGCCGGCGGGGTGATGGTTCCGGTGAGCGAGTTTGGCGGGGTGAAGCCGGAGGCAGGCGATGAGTGCGTGCTGATGGGCAACACGGAAAACCCGCTCCGGCAGAACCTTATATCCATTGCGGCCACGGAGGACGGGCAGCCCCGTATCGACATCCTGGACGGGGTGAAGGCCAAGAACTTCAACGGCTGCCTGCGCTGCCGGCTGGGCAAGCTGGACGGTATCAGGAGCAGCGCTTTCCCGGCAGACAACCAACCGAAGGGAAACGGCCTGTATGCCGACAACGTGTGGCTGAAGGGTACGTTCGTGTTGATGACGGGCGAGGACATCCTGACGCGGTTTGAGATAACCGAGGGGAAAATCCATTCAGCCGTGGAAAGCTTGCGCAAGGAAATACGCGAAGAACAGAGCTATCTGGACAACAGCAGTTTTGCCGACGGCATGGACAAATGGAAGACGGGCAGCAAGGCCACGCTGTTCACCCTGGGCGGACGCTGGATTTGGGCGAACGGCGGTCCTTACGGTACGAAGCCGGACGGGCATGCCGAGATACGGACCGACGGCAAGGTGCCTTATGCCTATATCCGGAACAGCTATATCATGCAGAAACTGGAGGACTTCCGGCTGGTACCGGAGTACCGGCAGACGAACAGCCAGGGCGAACGGGTGCCCGGCGTGGTGTATCTGTCCTTCAGCTACCGGGTCATCAAGGCCGGACGGTTGAAAATCGAATTTGTGGGTGCTGACAAGACCGGGTTTGAAAACTTCAACCTGTTCGGCCATGAAGAAGACCTGCCCGTTGGCGGCGAGAAGATGTTCACGCTGGACGGCCTTTGGAACGGTACGGGAGACTTCAAGCTGTCGTTTACGGGCGTGATTTACATTTCGCTGCTGGTATTCTCTACCAACAAGGCGGACGCACTGGCCTATAAGTACCGTACACTGTTCGAACAGAGCGACCGGCTGGTAAAGATTTCAGCGGCGGTTTTTGACAAGGACGGGGCTGCATTGAAAGAAACCGGGCTGGTGATCAAGCCGGAAGGTGCCGGGCTGTATGCCCAGGATGCCAGCGGAAAGGTGGCCCTTATCGGGGTCAGTGTGGAAGATACAGACGAATACGGCAAGCCCGTGAGCAAAATCAAGCTGACAGCCGACCACATACAGCTGGAGGGACTGGTGACAGCCAACGGCAATTTCAAGATACTGGAAGACGGGAGCATGGAATGCCGGAATGCATCTGTATATGGAAAAATATTTGTTGAGGACGGAGGAAAGGTAGGAACATTTACAGTTGAAAGGAATTGCATGCTTTGGAGTAATGGAGATGCTGAAATTCGATTGGGATATGACGGCTATTGGACCGGAGATACCTGCATCTATGCTAAGGCAAACAATTTTAGTAATGCAATCATGGGTATTGCTCCATTTGGTGGAGCAGGTATTTATGGAAGTTGTCGTGAGAAGCCTACTTATCCTGACACATTAACATTTTCAGCAGGATATTTCGATGGCGATGTGTTGGTGCATTCCGGGAATATTCTGGTGAGTGGTGGTGTGGTACAAGCTGATAAAATGCTTCCTCAAAATGGTTGGTCTGGGCGATTCAAGGGTAAAACAGTAGAAGTACAGAATGGAATTATCATTAACGTGTCATAAAAATGAATAGTTATGAAGGTGAATTTTAACAAGACGTTTAAGGATTATAGAGGGAATGACCTCATAGTCGGTGGAAAAGTCCAGCTGATGACAGATATTATAGCCCAATGCCTTTTTAATGGGGAAGGTGCTCGATCATCCGGTGATTCTAATAAGGATAGCAGCCGTAAAATCCATTCGTATGAATTGTGCATGCGTCTCATACAGGCAAACGGGGATTTATCCATTAGTGCTGAGGATGCTATACTTATAAAAGAGTCTGTAATCGGGCTAACCCCAGGATGTTATTCACAGATCGTAAAATTGATAGATGAATAGATTTATGGCAGAAATGACGCAAGAAGAAATGGTTCAGGAAGTGCTGGACCGTGTACTCCAGTCCTCTATCGGTGTGGAGGATCTGGAAACCGTCACCTCGCTGAGCGGTGTGAAATCACTGCCCGGTGAGAAGGACGGGAAAATGGTGAACGTCCCCCTGGAACTGATAGGTAAGCCTGCGAGTGATGCCGCCGCCCGAGCCGAGGCTGCCGCCAAGAAAGCGGAAGGAGCCGTAGCCGGGCTGGAGGAAAAGACCCAGGCCGCCACGGAAGCCGCAACCAAGGCCAACGAAGCGGCAGCCAAGGCAGAAAATGCCGCTGCCAAGGTGGAACAGACTACGGCAGCAGCCGTCGGCGGAGCTACCGCACGCTTTTCCTCATGGATGGAAACAGGCAATGTCTTGCCTGACAAGAGTACCAAGCCGGGCGGCAACGTGGTGTATGTGGCCGGTGCCGGGAAATTTGCCTACCACATGGACTCCACCCTGTACGGGGACTGGGACGTGGCGGGAGTACCCCCTGCCGGCATGTTCATGAATGCGGACCGGACAGCCATCCTGCCGGACAAGCTTTACCTGCTGGGCGATGCCATATATACCGGCACGGGAGGCGCTCTGAAACTTTTGGCCTACCGGCATGAGGTGATGAGCGAGGAAGCCTATGAGGCACTGCAGGACAAGGATGCGAATACGCTGTATCTGATTTATGAGGAGGATTGACGATGATAACCATAGGCGGTAAGGAAATAACGGCTGCGTATGTGGGAAAACGTGCCCTGTCGGCTGTCTATGCCGGGGCAAGGCTGGTATGGTCCGCAATCAGCAGCTGTTTCGGACTTGGATACTGGAAAGGCGACGAGCCGTGGAACGGGTCGGACGCATGGAACGGTAGCAGTAAAACTGATAAATGAATGATTATTATAAAAGGACAGTATTATGGCAAAAAGGAAAATAAGCGGAATCATCAATGCGACTGAACATCCGATGAATCTTGAAACACCATGGAACCAGAAACAGCCGGACGGCACCTATCATGCCTATGCCGGGGACGATGTAGAAGCGTTTCTGAAGAAAGAGCTGTCAAACCGTACCCCAACCGAGGAACTGGTGAGCGGCGAGACGAAGCCCCCTACATCCGGAACGGTGTTTGATGCAATGGTGGGTACGGTGACGGACGTGGATGTGCAGGACAGTGAGGACGGCACCCAGTATGTGATGACCGTCAAGCAGAAGGATAACCAGGGCGGCGAGAGCTCGAAGGAAGTGCGCTTTTCCAAGTACACGGATGACGACAAGGTGGTGGTGAACATCGACCTGACAGACAGCGGCGGCGCGGGACTTCCCTCCCAGCAGTACCTGGCACTGGGAAGCGGCTTTGTGGTGAAATACTCCGTGGGCGTGGGTACTGCCGGTGGCGGTACGGTGGACGGCTACAGCGACCTGAAAGCCCGCGTGATTGTGAAACGCGGTTCGACCGTGATCAGTGAGTTCCAGGATGCGGAATTTGTGGGTGTGACAGCCGGACAGAGCTACACCTTTGACGCATCGCCCTACCTGAAGGATGCCACCGCCTATACCGTGCAGGTGGAGGCGCAGGCTACCTACCAGGGCGGCACGCTAATTAAGACAGCCACGGCCAAGGTGACCATGGTGGCCATGACGCTGGAGACGACCTACTCGGTGGGCAACGGGCTGGCCGACGGCGGATACCGGAACGACGTGAACATCCCCTTTACGGCCAAGGGTACGAGCGGCGAGAAGAACATCTACTACCGTGTGAACGGCAGCCAGGCTTTTACCCTCGGTCTTTCTGCCGGCAGCGGGGTGCAGCAGAAGAACGTGACCATCCCCCTGACGCAGATGCAGGAAGGTACGAACGTGGTGGAAGCCTACGCACAGCATGAGAACTCCGGTGTGGTGAGCCGGGTGCATTACATTACGCTACTGAAGGCAGGCGGCGGTGTGACGGCCTATGCCGGCATGATGTTCAGCCACCGGGCTGCGGGATTCCAGCTCGACTGGAAACGCCCGGTGCTGGAGGCAGAGCAATTTACGGCATGGAGCTTTTCGTATGCCGGCTATGACCGCGATGCGTACACGGCCCGCGTGAAAGTAACGAATCAGGGCAGTGTGGTGAAGGAAGACCTGCTGCAGCGCGGCGAGACCGGCAGCTACGGGCGGACGAACGTAAATGTGGAACCGCTGGACTACCGCGTGTCGTGCGGTGATGCCGTGCTTGAGGTGAAGGTGAACACGACATCGCACCCCGACATTGAAGCTACGCTGGCACCGGATGCCGTGTGTACGTTTGATGCCTTCGGGCGCAGCAACACGGAAAACAACCCGGCAAGCTGGGTGAGCGGTGACAAGCGGATGGAGTTCCGGGACGTGCTGTGGAGCGTGAACGAATACGGGGCAGGTAGCGGCTGGCACAAGGAC
>ULNF01015603.1_pt1 | contig 43241 bp, 30 predicted proteins | sample 1951851 | NCBI WGS metagenome assembly ULNF01 (sample SAMEA4835570, study PRJEB28245) | human gut metagenome | biome: gut microbiome; material: fecal sample | place: Denmark | collected 2008 | reverse complement strand
GGGGTAAAATAATCACTTATATTTACACTTTATAAACTAAAATCTCTTGTACTCGATTGTTCCTGTAGTTTTAGGTGCATAAATATTTCTTAAATCAGCTTTTTTTATCTTTACATTCTTTTTCTTTACTGTAAATGTAAATCCCTGCTTAGCACCTGCTTTAATATTGACCTTTTTATTCTTAATAGAATATGTAGCTACAGTTTTTCCACTGAGTGTTTTAATTGTAATCTTAAGCTTTTTGATTTTTGTATCTGTATGATATGAATTATTTAAAATATTTGCTTTCATAACAAGATTTCCTTTTTTATCATAAGAAACCTTATATACATCAACACCTGTTTTTCCATATGCAACAGATGATACAGGTGTCTTGCTCTTAGAATATACATTCTTCTTTACAGAAACCGTGCAAGTAAGCTTTGTGCCATCTGAAAGTTTTGCTGTAATAGTTGCAGAACCGTTCTTTTTAGCCTTTACAAGTCCTGTTGATGAAACAGCGGCTACTTTGCTGTTGCTTGAAGACCAGCTTACGCTTCCCTCTGCATTTGATACTGAAAGTTTATGATTAAATCCTTCTGTTATAGTAAGCTTTGTATTGCTTATAGCAGCCTGATTGGCATCATGCACAACTTCTAAGTCATAAAGTGCATCTGCATTTAATGATATTTCAACTTTGTATGCAGAGTCTGCTGACGGTGTCCATTTATATCCCCAGCAATAGCATTTTGCAACATCTGAATATACCCAGTCAGAAGAACTAATCGTTACATTTCCTAAAGATTCTCCATCCTGATAATATGATATTGAGCCGCTGACATTTTCCGTTGCATATAAAAAAGTATATGTCTGCTTGCCACCGACAACATTAAACTCATACGATTTTTTCTCAAATGCTGATACCGATACATCTCCGCTTGAGAAGATTTGGACATATTTAGTATCTGCTGCTTTACTCTGTTTTGGTGCACTCCATACACTTCCTACCGCAACTGCTGCAGTTAATAATACTGCTCCTGTCTTTTTCAATAAATTTGTTCTCATTTTGCCTCCTTTGATTTTCAATTCATACTTTTATTTAGTTTTAATAAAAAACCGAGGTTCATTATACCATAATCTTTCCTTGTTGGCAAATTATGCCTCCAAGCTAAATTTTACTCTAAATTTCGCTAAAACTGTTCACCTATAGACTAATATAAACTTTTCAGCAAATAATATCAAAACACATCACTCAACCTTTATCTCATAAAAGAATACCTCGTCATCCTCTTTTACTGTATATTCATAGCCTGATTTTTTTATTATATTCTCCCAAAATCTTACGGAGATTTCATTTTTCTTCAGTGCACACACTGCACATATTCCCTTATTTTTTTTCCACAATTCTTTTATTATTTCTGCCGCAATATGATTTTTTCTGTATCTTCTCAGAATAAATATTTCTTCTATATAAAAGTCAGCTTCTGCCGGTTCTTTTTTCTTATCCGGAAATAAAAATACAACCAAACCCGCTGTTTTATTTTTATATTTTACTATGTACGGCTTTTTTTCATCCATCTCATAATATTCTGAAAGTCTGTCAGGAATAAACAATGCATCATCCGTCATACACTCGCCCATCCAATCTGCATAAGCTGACAGTTCATACATATACATATTGAACAATCTTTCAAATGTCTTTTTATCATTATCTGCATCAGTCAGATAAAAATCTTTGCCTGAAATATAAGCATTTTCATCGTTGTCTTTTCTTTCATTTATCCCACAAATTCCGCATATAAATTTTTCGGTTTTCTTTAAATTTTCTGCTCCGCAAAATCTTTCTTTATCCCCGGTATCTCTAACCGAAAGTTTCCCATAATAATCAAATCCTACATGCTCACACCATCTTGAAAAACCTGTTTCAAACGGTTCTGTCGCATATTCTTCATCATATCCGTGAGAAACCATTATCCCGCATCTTATCTTTTCGCCGTTTTCATTCAATGAATTTTCAAAAAATTCCTCATCTTCAAATGCTAAGTCCATAAGTTCTTTTACCATATCACTACAGTAAAAAGAGTGTATAGGCGTAGCAATAATAACAGCATCGTATTTTGATATTTCTAAAAGTACATAATCAATTTCTTCCTCGTAAAGATTATAAATTTGATATTTTATTTTCATATTATTAAGAAAAACTGCTGCATTTTTACACATTGCAGCAGTATTTCCATTTACATCCGGACTTCCTAATAATATGCATACATTATCACAATTATTCATTTCCATCCTCATTCCTATTCAAATCCTACTCTTTAATAAGTGATAGCATTCCATCTACAAAATCAAGTCCAACTTTGTAAAGACAATATAACAGCACAATTGCCAAAATCCAAACTAAAACTTTATATAAAATATAGCCTTTTGCAAACTCCTTTTTATACTCAGGTGTTTTTTTGCTAAATGCCATTACCAGTATATATATAAATCCTATTACCGGTATTCTCATATAACAGAATGTCTGAAACCAGTTTCCTATGTGTCCTGCTTTTTTTACTTTCATTTCGCGAATATTCTGCTTTTGTTCTTCAGACATTTCTGTTTTGTCATTCTTATCTTTAGTTTCATTCTCTTTCAAATTTTCTAAAAGCTCTGCTTTGTCGATTTTACCGTCATCTTTTAAAACTTTGGCTTTTTCTTCCTTTTTTTCTTCTTCCGTCTTGTCCTTATCAAAGGATATGTCATCTGCCCCGAAATAATTTTCATGGGCAGCTACAATATCCTTAAGTGACATCTCCTCAAAAGATGAGTCTATACTTTTCACGAGTTCATCAATGTCATTTTTATTTTCTTCCATTTATTTTCTGATTCCTCCTTTATTTGATGCTGTTGACTTTTACAGTATAAACAGTACCCGTTATTCTTCCCCATCCTGAACCGGTTCAGCAGTCTCAACCGGTGCTTCTGTTGGTGTAGTAGTATTCTTTTTCTTGTCATACTCAGCTTTTGTCGGAAGATTTTCAAGTTCGGCTTTATATTCATCATACATTGCTTTTAAACTTGTATATTCTGCATATCCCTTACATGCATCAAGTGCCTGTTTTGCCGAATCTATAAGAAGCTGCATATTCGACGGCTGATATACATAGCCATGCATTCTCTTTATTCTTGTTCTGGCAAGGTTAATCCTGTTTTTATAAATCTGATTATTTAAAGCTCTCTGTGAATCATTTTTCTTCTTCTCGGCAAGTCTCTCATTTTCCTCTTTCTGCTGTTTCTCGTATGCTTTTACTACTTTCTTCCAATCTACAGTCTCATCTTTAAGAGAATCATATTTATTTCTTGCCCTTATAGCATAATCTGTCCTGACATCGTCATCCACAATACTTGATATCATGTCAGTAAGCTTTTTATAATCATTTTCAAGGTCATAATAGTCTGCTATATTCTTAATATACATTTTTTCAAACTTCTTGAGAGCCGCAAGGACTTCTTTCTGGTACTGTTTATCTTTAAGTACCTGAACTTCCTCCGCTTTCTCAGATAAAATTGACTTTGAAAAATAATCCATGCCTGCCGGTCTTGTCTTGCTTCCGGCAACAGCCGTTCCCTCAATGATATTTCCTGCACTGTCATATTTTGCGAGACTTATCGTAGACGGCATTGTAAAGTCCTGTGGTTTTAATTTTTCATGTATCTTATCCATATAATCTTTCCAGATTACACCGGGGATCGATGCACCTGATGCTCCGGGCATTGCTCTAGGAGTATCATATCCGGCCCACACAACTGTCGTATAATACTTTGTATATCCACAGAACCAAACATCCTTACTTGAGTTTGTCGTACCTGTTTTACCGGCACATATCTGTCCGTTTTCAAGTTTTAACTTGCGTCCTGTTCCGTAAGACTCATTGAATACGCCTTTTAAAACATCTGTCATCATCCATGCAGCATCTTCTGAATAGACCTGAGTCTTTTCATTATTATTTTTGTACACAACACCGTCAGATACATGCTCTATCTTCTTTACACATGTCCTGTCACTAAAACTTCCGTTGTTGGCAAGTGTCGAAAATCCTTTAGCCATATCAACTACACGCACACCCTCTGTAAATCCACCGAGAGAAAGTGCCATATTATCATTATCAATATAACTTATATTGTGAAAATGAAGTTTATCAAGGAATGAAAGACCGTACTTAACTGAAATATTGTCAAGAACCTGCCATGCTACGGTATTGAGTGACCTTGCAACAGCCTCTCGAATGTGTACACTTCCATAATAAGCACCACCAGCATTTGACGGACCGTTTGCAAATTTATTGTCATTTACTATTGTCGAAGGAGAATACATTCCCGATTCAAAGCCGGGTGTATAATCTATAAGCGGTTTTATTGCACTTCCCGACTGTCTTGCAGCAAGATATGCCCTGTTATACTGATCGTTTTTTCCTCTTCCTCCTACAACCGCTTCAACATACCCTGTCTCATTATTAACGCAGACCGCTGCCCCCTGAAGAGCATACTTACCCGAATCATTATCCTTTTCCTTATTAAAAGCAAGTCCTTCATCTACAGATTTTTGTAATTTCTTCTGTTTTTTCATATTGATGGAAGTATAAATCTTATATCCTCCTGAACGGATACTCTCAATCTTCTCACTGTATGCTTTTGAATATGTTTTGTTGTATTTCTGGTAATCTTCTTTTGAATCGAATACATACTTGAATTTAAAATCTTCTTTTTCCATAAGTGAGATAGCGGAACAATGAATGGCATAACTTATAACATATGTCTCATTGCTGCTGCCTTCTTCAGACAACTGTTTTATATTTAACTTCTTTTTCACCGCGGCTTTATACTCTTTTGGAGTTATAACTCCATCATTACACATAGTTTTAAGCACACGATTTCTCTTCTTTAATGCTGCCTGTGGATGAAGCACCGGATTGTAGGCTGCCGGACTGTTTGAAAGTCCTATAAGCATAGCCGCCTCCTGTGGTTCAAGGTCAGCACATTTCTTTCCAAAATAATATCTGCTTGCCGCTCCGACACCATAACACTTGTTGCCGTAATAATTGCTGTTACAATAAAACTCCATAATCTGAGCCTTTGTAAACTTACTCTCAATAGTCGGTGCAAGAAGTATCTCGGCAATCTTTCTTGTATAACTTTTATTCTGTGTAAGCAGATTGTTCTTTATAACCTGCTGCGTAATCGTACTTCCTCCCTGTGTAATTTCCATATTATGTTTCAACAGAGAAACTCCTGCTCTCATTGTCGCAACAAGGTCCACTCCTCCATGAGTTCTGAAACGCTTATCCTCAACAGCAATATATCCGTCATAAATATATGGTGATATGTCATTTATACTCACATATTTATAACTTCCGGCATTTACCGAACCAACTTTCTTACCGTTAGCGTCGTATACTACCGTATCCTCCTTCATAATAAAATCATCCTTGCTAAGATGAACAAGCTTGTCAAATACTTCCTCTCTCGCCTCTGTAAACATAGGCAGAACTTTGACCTATACACACAAACCGACAATTCCGCCAATTACCATAACAGACGCAAGTATTCCCATGACAGCACCAAGTATATTTGACACTACACCTACATAGCTTCCTATCGCACCTACTATAATACGGAAAACATCCTTTGCATTTTTTACATATTTGCGTAAAGTATTCATAACTTTCCTCCAACTAAAAATCAACTGTAAAATATTTTTTGCGAAAATATCTCACCATACTATAATACAATTTTTTGATATAAGTGTAAAGTTTTATTGGTTTTTGTTGACATGATTTTTTCACTAGCTTAGAATAAATAAGAAACAAATCAGTATTCTATTTTATACTGAAATCAGGATTATTACGAAAGGTTATATCATGACTGAACAACTTATCTTAAAAAACTTTGGATTTGTAGGCTTTGGACTTATTGGCGGCTCTATAGCACATGCCATCAGGGAAATATATCCGGAGTCTTATATTATAGCATATAATTATTACCGTACCAAACCGCATAAAAAACTTGAAAGAGCGAAAGCAGATGGTATTCTAAATGAAATCTGCACATCTCTTTCCGATTTTTCACAATGTGACATAATCTTTTTATGTGCCCCGGTACTTACAAACATATTATATCTTAAAGAACTCGCCCCATACATATCTGAAAAATGCATTATTACTGATGTAGGAAGTGTTAAGGGAAATATTCACCATACTATAGAAAGTCTTGGTCTTAACAGTCATTTTGTCGGTGGTCACCCGATGACCGGTTCTGAAAAAACAGGTTATGCAAATTCAGATTCATCATATCTGAAAGATGCATATTATATACTTACGCCGACAAACGAAACACCTAAAGAGTATACTTTATGGCTTAAAAACTTTATAATTTCAGCCGGCTCTCATTGTGAAATCATGGACTATGAAACACACGATAAGATAACTGCTGCCATAAGCCATTGTCCTCATCTGATTTCAGCTTCACTTATAAATACTGTTGCAAATGAAGATTCTGACGGCAGCTACGCAAGGCTCGCTGCCGGAGGTTTAAAGGATATTACACGCATTTCATCATCTTCACCTGAAATGTGGCAAAATATTTGTCTTTCAAACCCCGATGCGATTACATCTTTTCTTGACAAATATATCGGGACACTTACTGACGCAAAAAATGCAGTTAGCAATCGCGATGAAGATAAACTTATGAAAATATTTGAAAATGCAAAAAAATATCGTGACAATTTAAACTAAAACAAACCTATGGAGGTAAACATGAATATATTAGAAGGTTTAAATCCTGAACAGGAAAAAGCCGTAAAACACTTTGAAGGTCCTCTTTTGATACTTGCCGGTGCAGGTTCGGGCAAAACAAGAGTTTTGACCCACAGAATTGCTTTTTTGATAAACGAATACAATGTCAGACCATGGAACATTCTTGCGCTGACATTTACAAATAAAGCGGCAGGCGAAATGCGTGAACGAGTGAAATCTCTCCTTGCCGATGAAGCCGACGATATATGGGTCAGCACATTTCATTCTACATGTGTCCGCATACTCAGAAGAAATATCGAAGCTTTAGGTTACTCCCGCAGTTTTACCATCTATGACGGTGATGACCAGAAAACACTTATGCGCGAAATCATAAAATATCTTAATCTTGACCCAAAGAAATATAAAGAAAGAACTTTTATGAATGCTATCTCATCCGCAAAAGACGAACTTATCACACCGGAAGAATACGAAAAAATGGCTATGGGGGACCATCAAAAAGAACTCTATGCCCGTGCTTACAGAGAATATGAACGCAGGCTTCACGACGCAAATGCACTTGATTTCGATGACCTTATCTGCAAAACGGTACAGTTATTCAAAGAAAATAACGATGTACTCGAATACTACCAAAACAGGTTTAAATATATTATGGTAGACGAATATCAGGACACTAACACGGCACAGTTTAAGCTTATTCATCTTCTTGCAAACACACGCGGTGAAAACGGCGAAACTCTGCATAATCTTTGTGTGGTAGGTGACGATGACCAGTCAATCTACAAATTCCGTGGCGCAAATATAAAAAATATTCTCAATTTTGAAAATTCATATCCAGAGACAGAAGTTATCAAGCTTGAAGAAAATTACCGCTCGACACAGAACATTCTTGATGCGGCGAATGCAGTTATAAGAAATAATCAGGTCAGAAAAGATAAATCACTTTGGACGCACCATGAAAAAGGAGACCTTATCTATCTGTCACAATTTGACTCTGATTATGACGAGGCATCATCAATAGCTGCGGCTATCGCAGCAGTCACAAGAAGCGGTCAGGCTGACTACAAAGATTTTGCCATTCTCTACAGAACTAATGCACAGTCCCGTATTTTCGAGGAAAAACTTGTAACAAATAACATTCCTTACAGAATTGTCGGTGCAGTAAACTTCTATCAGCGTAAAGAGATAAAAGATATGCTCGCATACCTGCGCACAATTGAAAACGGACTTGATGATATATCGGTAAAGAGAATTATAAATGTCCCAAAAAGAGGTATCGGACTTACAACAATCGACCGCATAACCTCGTATGCTATTGAACATGAACTCAGTTTTTACGGTGCATTACAAAATTGTGATTACATTGACGGCATAAAAAGAAGCAGCGGCAAAATAAATTCTTTTGTCAATCTTATTGAATCTTTCAAAAGACATTTACAGACGGATGGCTATGGTCTTGATGACCTTATAAAAGAAATCATAGAAGAGACAGGCTATGTCAGACTTCTTGAAGAAGAAGATACCGAAGAAGCCAGAAACCGTATAGAAAATATCGAAGAACTTGTCAACAAAATTGCATCGTATATTGAAAGCTGTGACGAGGAAGAACCTACTCTAAGCGGTTTTCTTGAAGAAATCGCTCTCGTTGCCGATATTGACAATGTTGACGAAAGCAACAATCTTGTACTGCTTATGACACTCCACAGTGCCAAGGGGCTTGAATTTCCTTATGTATATCTTGTCGGTATGGAAGACGGCATTTTCCCTGGATATATGGCTGTAAACGGTGATGACCCCGAAGAAATGGAAGAAGAACGCCGCCTTTGTTATGTAGGTATAACAAGAGCACAGAAAAAACTTTCGATAAGCTGTGCAAAGGCAAGATTTAGAAACGGCGAAATGCAGTTTTACAGACCTTCACGCTTTATTGATGAGATACCTCGTTACCTTATCAAACAGGCAGGTCCAGCAAAACAGCAGTCTACCCAGACTACCTCAAAACCTGCCGGCAGTTACAGTGCAGCAGACTTTTTAAAGACACAGCCAAAAATGCAGCAGACACCTACATATAAAAAACCTGACAGCACTAACTGGAATCCTCTCGCCGAAAAGAAAGTAAAACAGCAGAAACATAAAGCATCCGGTGCTGGACTTCTTGACAATCCGCTTATCAGAAAAGGTTTCGGAAATGATACCTCCAATACAGCCGTAGAGCCTGATTACAAAACAGGAGACAGTGTTTCACATGTTAAATTCGGTGACGGTGTCGTAAAAGACATGTTAAAGCGTTCAGGTGACTATATGGTAACTGTTGAATTTGACAGCGGAGTCACACGCAAAATGATGGCTTCTTTTGCAAAACTTGAGAAAAAATAATTATGTTACTACTAGATATCATTTACATCATATGATATACTATAGAGGAAGACGAAACTCAATATTTTGTCTGAATGATAAAACTTAATATTATCAATTTGAAAAGAAGAAAGGATGGGGATTATGAGCAACAAATTTGAAGATTTAATCAATGCAGCAAAAGTATCTGAATTATTACACAAAAAAGAACTCGAAGAAAAAAATAAAAATACTATCGTTATTGCCCTTGCAATAATCGGTGCCATTGCAGCAGTAGCCGGTATTGCTTTCGCAGTATACAAATATCTTACACCTGATTATCTTGAGGATTTCGACCCTGATGATTATTCAGATGATTTTGATGATGATTACATTGAATTTTCTGACGGAGAACCTGAGGCAGAGGACTAATACACTATTTTTTATAGTTTTTTTTCATTCTAACTTGTACAGATATTTACCAAATACCGAAATGGTGTATCCATTTCGGTATTTTGATGCAAGGGTCGGAAATTGCACAGCAATGAAGCAATCCGTGGCATCAGTTTGGGCAAATTTATATATATATGATACTAAATACTTACGAAACGGAGGAACATGCAATATGAAACTTTGGGGAGGAAGATTCACAAAGGAAACAAACAAACTCGTACACAATTTTAATGCATCTCTTTCATTTGACCAAAAGTTCTATGAAGAAGATATTACAGGAAGTATCGCTCATGTTACAATGCTTGCTGAACAGCAGATTATCTCTTCCGATGATAAGGACAAGATAATAGGCGGTCTCAAATCAATTCTTGAAGATATAAAATCAGGAAAACTTATCATTGATGAAGAACACGAAGATATACACAGTTTCGTTGAAGCTCACCTTATTGAGCGTGTCGGCGATGCCGGAAAGAAACTTCATACAGGAAGAAGCAGAAATGACCAGGTTGCTCTCGATATGAAACTCTACACAAGAAAAGAAGTCCTTGAAATGGACAGCCTTTTAAAAAATCTTTTAGAGAGTCTCTTAAAGATAATGAAAGAAAATATCGATACTATCATGCCGGGATTTACTCATTTACAGAAAGCACAGCCTATAACACTTGCTCATCATATGGGTGCTTACTTTGAAATGTTCAAAAGAGACCGTTCACGTCTCAAAGATATATATGAACGCATGAACTACTGTCCTCTCGGTTCAGGTGCTCTTGCCGGTACTACTTATCCTTTAAACAGAGAGCGTACTGCTGAGCTTCTCGGATTTTACGGTCCTACATTAAACAGTATGGATTCTGTTTCTGACAGAGATTATCTCATTGAGTTTTCATGTGCAATGTCTATCATAATGATGCATTTAAGCCGTTTCTGTGAAGAAATAATTATATGGAATACAAATGAGTACAGATATATTGAAATTGATGATTCATACTCAACAGGCAGCAGTATCATGCCACAAAAGAAAAACCCTGATATTGCCGAACTTGTACGCGGAAAGACAGGCAGAGTTTACGGTTCGCTTACATCACTTCTCACAACAATGAAGGGACTTTCACTTGCATACAATAAAGATATGCAGGAGGACAAGGAATTTGTATTTGACGCAATCGACACAACAAAAGGCTGTATCGTTTTATTCAATGGCATGCTTGATACAATGACTTTCAATAAAGACCGTATGCGTGCAAGTGCAGAGGGTGGATTTACAAATGCTACTGACGCTGCAGATTATCTTGTAAAACACGGTGTTCCATTCAGAGATGCACATGGTATAATCGGTCAGCTTGTGCTTTACTGCATCGACAAAAATATTTCTTTGGGCGAAATGTCTTTAGATGAATATAAGGCTATAAGTCCTGTATTTGAAAACGATATATACGATGCAATAAGCATGGAAACATGTGTAGATAAGAGAAACACTATCGGTGCACCGGGTCCAAATGCAATGAACGAAGTAATAAAAGTTTACGAGAAATACCTTGCCGAATAATTTTACTATTTAAAATACCGAAAGTATGTAAATATTGGCAACAAAAAACTTCCACTTTTACAATTTTAAGTGGAAGTTTTTTATTTACAAAATTTTTAATTACAAAAATTTCTTTTTCTTTAAAACTATAAGCATCACTGCACATACGACCAAAATAAGTATACATATAATTCCAAATCCAAATGGTACATTTGCAAGAGGTACCCACTTTGAATTTACATTCATGCCGTAAATTCCCGATACAAGTGTCGGAATACCCATAACCAGTGTGACTATCGTAAGCGTTTTCATAACATTATTCAATCTGTTGTCAATAACTGATGACATAAGTTCTCTCGTTCCATTTACAATATCTCTGTAAATGCTTGTCATCTCAATAGCCTGCTGATTTTCTACGATTACATCGTCAAGCAGATCCTTGTCATCAGGATACTGCTCAAGTCTTTTATATCTTGTAAGTCTGTCCATTACAACCGCATTGGCTCTAAGTGATGTAGCGAAATATACCAATGTGGATTCGAGAGCATGAAGGTCTATGAGGTCTATGTCCTCTGTATCATCATCAATTCTCTCCTCAATCTCAGTACGCTTTTTATCTATAACCCTAAGACTTGTCTGATATGCAGAAGCAACTCTGAAAAGAATCTGATAAACAAATCTTAGTTTCTTTTTGGTGCTGAACTCTTTTACTCTTCCATTCACAAATGCCTGCAATATGGAAGTCTCTTCGGTACAAACAGTAATAATAGTATCTGCCGTAAGAATTATGCCAAGCGGTATAGTAGTGTAGGCTTCCTTGTCATGCCTTATCTCGGTTGTCGGAATATCGATAAGAATAAGTGTATATCCGTCTTCCAGTTCGACACGCGAACTTTCTTCCTCATCCAATGCGGCAAGCAAATCCTGAATATCGATATTCAGCTTTTCTGCCACTTCTTCACCCTCCGAAACTGTCGGGTTTATCATATCTATCCAAATACCTTGTGTGAGTTCAGAAAATTCATAAATCTTTTTGTCATCTGTTCTGTAATACTTAACCACTTAATCTCACCAACTTTCTTTCAATTTTTAATATTCAAAACACAATTAAATTATAACGCATCACCTAAAACCTTGCAACACAATACTTATCTGCTCAATTAAAAGATATTTTACATCCCAGTAATCTTCACTCTTTGTCCATGCCTTTGCCTGCATTTTTATATTTACCGGTGTAAGTTTGTCAACGACAACACATTTATTCATATCATGAAGTATTCTGTCATCTGCTTCAAAAAGCTTCATGATTTTTTCTCTCACTTCAGCTATATCTGTATTAAGACCGACAGTAAAATCCAGAACCAGCATCCTCTCATCCTGTTTCGTCGTATTTGTAACATTAGAATTTGAAATAGTACCATTCGGTATAACAACTACTTTATTGTCTGTAGTAGCAATCCTCGTATAAAAAATATCTATACTCTGAACCGTTCCCTCTGCACCTGCCGAAATAATGTAATCTCCGACCTTAAACGGCTTAAGCAGAAGTATCAATACACCTCCGGCAAGATTTGAAAGACTGCCCTGCAATGCAAGACCTACCGCCAGACCTGCCGAACCGATGATAGCTACTATTGAACTGGCTCCTATTCCCAAAACACTTGCTATTATAATTATCAGAAAAATATTGTATGCGAATGTGGCAAGCGACATAACAAATTTTTGTACACTGATTTCCACATCTTTACGTTCCATTGTCTTTTTTGTGATTTTAAGTGCAAATTTAACAATTTTTCTACCAATGACAAAAACTATAACAGCAATCAAAAGAGTCTTTGCAAAATCAAGGAGCCATTCTCTCTGACTTAACAGATATTGAATGAAGAAACTTGTCTTTTGTTCGTCAGATGCCGATGAATTCATGACTTTCTGAAGTTCATCGACACCTATTGCCTTTCCGCTGGCAGACTGCTCTGTAATACCGGCAGCAGCACTGAGTAGTCCCTTTGTATAAAGCATAAATTCCTCCGTTAAATTCTATGAATAAAAATACCGCTTCTGAGTTTTGGCTCAAACCATGTACTCTTAGGAGGCATAAGAAGCCCTGCGTCTGCGACATCAAACAACTCTCCTATTGAAGTCGGATACATTGCAAATGACACCTTCATATCTGACTCTGCACGCTTCTCAAGTTCTTTAAGTCCTCTTATTCCTCCGATAAAATCAATCCTTTCATCAGTTCTCGGGTCTTTTATGCCAAGAACCGGCTCAAGAAGATAATTCTGCAGCAATGAAACATCAAGTGACAAAACAGGGTCAGTTATATTTAGAAGTTCCTCTTTTGCTGTAAGCATATACCATTTTCCTGATAAATACATGGAAACCTTTCCCTTTTTGTCAGGATGCTTTGCCTCTTCCAAACTCTCTATATCAAAATATTCTTCTATCTTCTTCATAAATTCATCTTCTGTAAGACCATTCAAATCTCTGACACTTCGATTGTAGTCCATTATCATAAGCTGGTCATCAGGGAATAAAACTGAGAGAAAATAATTAAATTCTTCTGTTCCATCGTAACCCGGATTTTCTTTTCTGCGCTTCAAACCGACTTTTACGGCTGATGCTGCCCTGTGATGTCCGTCTGCTATATATATTTCTCCTATATTTTCAAATGCTTTCTTTATGTTCTCTACATCTGACTTTTCAGCTATCTTCCATACAGTGTGTGTTATCCCGTCAACAGCCGTAAAATCATAAAGCGGTTTGTCCTGTTCCATAACTCTTGAAACAATATCATTTATCTCTTTTTTAGACCTGTATGCAAGGAAAATAGGGCCTGTCTGTGCACTGAGCGTATCCACATGTCTGATACGGTCCTGCTCCTTTTCTTCTCTTGTATTTTCATGTTTTTTGATAACGTTGTTCATATAATCATCAACGCTTGCACAGGCTGCAATACCTGTCTGGCGTCTGCCATCCATCACAAGACTGTATATATAATAGCACTCGTCACTATCCGTAATATATGTGCCGTCAGAAACCATATCCTCAAAAATTTCTTTCGCCTTATCATAAACTTCAGGTGCATATGTATCTACACTGTCAGGAAACTGAGTTTCCGCTCTATCTATTTTTAAAAATGACAGCGGCTCCCTTTCAACTTCTTTAGCAGCCTCTGCCCTATTATAAACATCATAAGGTAATGCTGCGACCCTGTCTGCAACTTTGGCATCAGGTCTTACTGCCACAAATGGTTTTATTATTGCCATATATTTATCCTCCATCTTATCTTTTTGATATAACGTTACTGTCTGCATATGCGTTGAAACAGCAGCAATATAACTTCATATATTTTGACCATAGTCCCAATATATGATATTATATCAAAAAAAGATACAAAATAACAGGTGTAAAATAATCCACTGAAAAATGATAAAGAGGAGGTGTTTACCATGCTTAAAACGGTTATATTTGATATGGATGGTGTTATTATAGATAGTGAAGCACAGCATGCAAAAGCGTCACTAAATACATTTAAGGAACTCGGAGTTGACACAGATTTAGATTATTGCAAATCCTTTACGGGAAGTTCCAGCAAAGAAATGGCAGAAACTGCAATTAAAGACTTTTCACTCGACATAACTACAAATGCACTCTTAGATAAACTGAACCTTGCAAAGAAAAAACTACATGAAAAAGAGGGTTATATTCCTGTTGAAGGTGTTGACGCTCTTATAAAAAGACTATACAAAGATGGAGTACAGCTTGCCATCGCTTCTTCTTCCTCACCGAAGGAAATAGAAACAGTTGTCAAAAAACTCGGCATAAAGAAATATTTTGAAAAACTTGTATCCGCATCATCGGTTGCAAATCCAAAACCGTCACCTGATACTTTCCTGCTTGCACTCGAAAAACTTGGTGCATCACCTGAGGATACCGTTATCATCGAAGATTCAACTTTCGGTGTGAAAGCTGCAAAAGCCGCCAATGTAGCATGTATCGGCTTTATCAACCCAAATTCGGGCAATCAAAATCTCAATGATGCAGATGTACTTATTGAAAGTTTTGATGGTATCGACAAGACATTTATTGAAAATACCCTGTTACGTTCCCAGGGAAAGCCACTGACGATTGCATCGACTAAACGTCTCTTTATCAGGGAACTTGCCGTATCAGACATTCCGGATATTTATCCTATATATTCCGACCCTCAGGTGAAAAAATATATTGATAATATAGATGATTATCTTGAACTTGAAATGGAAAAACAGAAAGCATACATACAAAATGTCTATTCTTTCTATGGATTTGGTCTTTGGGGTGTTTTTGGAAAGACAAGCAAAAAACTTATCGGCAGATGCGGTCTTGAAAATGAAACCATTGACGGCACAAACGAGATAATGCTGTCATATCTGTTAGACAGCCAGCACTGGGGCTACGGATATGCCTTGGAATGCTGTGAAGCAGTTCTCAAATATGCCAAAGAACAGCTTGAGTTAAAAAGAATTGTCGCTGTCATAGATTTCGACAATATGCGTTCCATAAAAACAGCAGAAAAACTTGGAATGAAATATGAAAAAGATGTTGTTTTCAACAACAGAAACAGACATCTTTACAGTATTTATCTATAATTTAATAAATCTGTAAACCATTAAACAGTCGAATACACTTATCGGCAGATATTTTAAATTTATATATACGAAAAATCGGACACATCTTTCAATATGTCCGATTTTTTATTTATCAAAGCTTTAACACCGTGTATCAAACCGGTACAGCGTTCTGTATCATTGACATTTCGATAAATAACTGTTTTTTCTTATAAGTCTGCTATCTGCTTTTATTGTCAGTTGTCTTTTTATTATTAGCTTTTTTGTTTTTAGTTTTTTTGTTACTCTTGTTTTTCTTTTTGTTGTTATTTTTATTGGATGTTTTTTTTCCGTCAGGCGCTGTTGTTGCCGCATTGTCATCTACTGCTGACTGTCCTGCATTGTTTGCCTGTCCGTCAGTTCCCTGATTTCCTGTAGCATCGTCAACAACGTCGGCTGTGTCATCAACAACATCATCAACCGCATCCGCTGCATCATCAACAACGTCACCTACAACACCGTCACCGTCCTCATCTACCCTGTCACTCTCATCATAATCACTGTCATCCTCATTTACAACCGGTCCTTCTGTGGCATTGCCATCCGGTTCCTCAGTAGCAGAAGATGTAACCGAATTATTTGTCTTATTCTTGTCTCCGCATCCTGCAAGCATCATGGTAGATAACGCCAATGTAGTAATAAACATCACAATCCTTTTTCGCATAATTTCCTCCTAACACAACTTTAGTTTTTTTAGCTTTCTAATGCTTTAGAAACAGATACGATTTTACAATCATCCCATCTCTTAAAACTATTATGTTACGAGATGCGTAAAGTTATTCATGTTAATTATGATGCAAAAGTCAAAAAAACTTTTGACCACAACCTCTTATTATTTAACAACAATTTTCATAAATTTTTTCTTTCCGCGTTTGAGTACAATACCATCTTTACTAATGTCATTTTTGTTTATTACAGTCTTAGGGTCTGATACTTTTTCTCCGTCAATTGAGACACCGCCCTGCTGTACATTTCTTCTCGCCTCACCGTTTGAAGCTGCAAGGCCTGCTTTTACAAGCAATGTAAGAATACCGATATTTTTATCTTCACCAAAATCCAACTCACTAAGTTCTGTCACAGGCATCTGTGATGTATTTCCGCCTGAGAATAACGCTCTTGCACCTTCTTTAGCCATCTCGGCTTCTTCCTCACCATGCACAAGTTTTGTAAGTTCATATGCAAGAATTTCTTTAGCTTCGTTTAACTTGCTGCCTTCCCACTTATCCATCTCGTCAATCTGCTCTAACGGAAGGAATGTGAGCATACGCAGACATTTAAGTACATCAGCGTCACTTACATTTCTCCAATACTGGTAAAATTCAAACGGAGATGTTTTTTCAGGGTCAAGCCATACTGCTCCTGACTGTGTCTTACCCATCTTCTTTCCCTCAGAATTGAGCAAAAGGTTTATTGTCATTGCATATGCATCCTTACCAAGTTTTCTTCTGATAAGCTCAGTACCACCAAGCATGTTGCTCCACTGGTCGTCACCGCCAAATTCCATGTTACATCCATATTTCTGATATAATGTGTAGAAGTCATAGCTCTGCATTATCATATAGTTGAACTCGAGGAATGAAAGACCTTTTTCCATTCTCTGTTTGTAACACTCGGCTGCAAGCATACGGTTGACAGTAAAGTGAGGTCCTATATCTCTGAGAACTTCCATATAATTTAAATCCATGAGCCAATCTGCATTGTTGACAAGCATAGCCTTATCTTCCCCAAACTCGATGAAACGGCTCATCTGCTTTTTAAAACACTCAACATTATGATTTATTGTTTCAGCAGTCATCATCTGTCTCATATCTGTTCTTCCTGAAGGGTCACCAATCATAGCTGTACCTCCGCCGATAAGAGCTATCGGTCTGTTTCCTGCCATCTGGAGTCTCTTCATAAGGCAGAGTGCCATGAAATGACCTACATGAAGACTGTCAGCCGTAGGGTCAAATCCTATATAAAATGTAGCTTTACCGTTATTTATCAATTCTTTTATTTCTTCCTCATCCGTGACCTGTGCAATAAGTCCACGAGCCACTAATTCGTCATATAATTCCATAATAACCTCCGTTTATTGATTTATTTTCAACAGAATATAATTTTAACTGTCGTTTTTCTTTTAATATTTTATCTGCAATTGTGCTTTCTTCTCTTGTCCTCATACATTCTGTCATCCGCTATCTTGCAAAGTTCCTCAATCTGAAAACTTCCCCTTGCAAATGCAGTTCCGACAGCTACGCTGCATGGGCTCATACCATATTTTTCATTGACAATTTCAAGTTCCTTTTCCCACCTTGCTTTTATCTTTGGAATATCACTTTCTGCACAATTTAAGGCAACCATAATAAACTCATCGCCACCCATCCTAAAACCATGTATATTTTCACATACCATAGCTTTTATACTCTCTGCCGCCTTTTTTAATAATGCATCTCCTGCATCATGACCATACATGTCATTTGTCTTTTTCAAATAATTTACATCCATAAAAAATATTCCAACAGATGCGAGCATATTATATTCTTCTTTGCACTTAGAAAAATAACATCTTCTGTTATATAAGCCGGTAAGCAGATCATGCTCACTGTCATAGCGCATTTTCTGTGTCATTATCCGGCTCTCCATCATAAGATGGACACTGTTTAAAAACATATCGGAACAATCATTGAACTCTATACCAAGATCTGTATCATGTTCTCCCAAAATAAGCACAACGCTGTAGAGAACACTCTCCACTATTCCCGAACATACAACTATCTCCTTGCCGGCAATATCCTCATATGCTTTTTGAATTTCTTCTCTCATATCATCAGGCAATTCCTCAGGAAATGAATAAATGTTGTGGTTCATGTTAAACATTCTTCCAATACCTGCATTAAGGTATGTATTATACTTTGCCGGATTTGATACATCCTTATTGTATACAACACTTTCTACCATTCCGGCTTCAGTGCAGGAATACGTCAGCATAGCATCAATACCTAAACTCTTGGAAATAATATTAAACAATACTGAAAAGTCATCGTGTATATGTTCCAGCACATAACTCTGAAACTGAATAATATTTTCAAGAGATTTTAGGTACTCTGCTGTATTAATATTCTCTTTGCCCAATGTTAAAATCCTCCTATTACTATTCCTCATATCCATTTGGGTTCTGAACCTGCCATCTCCATGCATCTTCACACATTTTATCTATGCCCCTCGCTGCTTCCCATCCAAGCTCTTCCTTAGCTTTCAAAGGGTCAGCATAACACATATCTATATCTCCTGCTCTTCTCGGAGCAATTTTATATGGAATTTTCTTTCCACATGCTTTTTCAAAACTTTTTATAATTTCAAGTACACTGTAGCCGACACCAGTTCCTAAATTATATGTCACAAGTCCCGGATGCTCTGACAGTTTTTGAAGTGCTTTTATATGACCATCTGCAAGGTCTGATATATGAATATAATCACGCACACCCGTACCGTCAGGTGTATCATAATCATCACCAAAAACATTTACACACTCAAGCTGTCCTGCCGCAACCTTCGCAATATAAGGCAGAAGATTGTTAGGAATACCGTTCGGGTTTTCACCTATGCGTCCGCTCTCATGGGCACCAATCGGATTAAAATATCTTAAAATCGCAATATTCCACTCATTGTCAGATTTGTATATATCCCTGAGCATATCCTCCGTAATAAGCTTCGTTCTGCCATAAGGGTTTGAAACGGATAACGGAAAATCCTCTTTTATCGGAACAGTTTTTGGTTTCCCGTATACTGTAGCTGAAGAACTGAACACCAGTGATTTGACATTATGCTTTTCCATAACTTTAAGAAGATTTAATGTTCCAGTAAGGTTGTTGTCAAAATACCGCAAAGGAATCTCACAGGATTCACCTACTGCCTTTAATGCTGCAAAATGTATAACCGAATCAATCTTTTCTTTGTCAAAAATATCATCTAATGCTTTTTCATTAAGTAAATCTTCCTCATAGAAAGTAATCTTTTTTCCTGTAAGCTCCTCAACTCTGTCAATCGACTTTCTGCTTGAATTTATGAGATTGTCTACAATAACAACTTCATAACCCGCATTTAAAAGTTCAACATTTGTGTGACTTGCAATAAAACCTGCGCCGCCTGTAACCAAAATCTTCATCAGGAAACCTCTCTTTCAACTTCAGTAATTTTACATTGTATTTTATCCCACTTTTATAATTTTCGGTCAATAAACCGTTTTTCTTAAATTATGTCTGTATTTTACAAAACACTTATTTTAAAGTTCCTCGGAACACATATCAAGTGCCGCAGAAATAACTTTATCCATATCATAATATTTATACTGCCCAAGCCTGCCGCCAAACAAAACATTCTTTTCTGCCTTTGCAAGTTTTTCGTATTCCTGATATAAATTATTATTTTTTTCATTGTTAACAGGATAATAAGGCTCATCACCTTTCTTCCACTCAGAAGAATACTCCCTGCTTATAATGGAAACAGGCTGTTTGCCAAAATTAAAATGTTTATGCTCTATAATTCTTGTATAAGGTACATCAGCCGATGTATAATTGACTACCGCATTTCCCTGATAATTGTCAGTGTCAACTTTCTCAGTCTCAAAACGAACTGAGCGGTATTCCAAAACACCTAGTTTATAATCAAAGAATTTGTCAATCATGCCTGTATAAACAACCTTATCGGCATCTATCTCATCCTTTATATCAAAGTAATCTGTCGATAATCTGACTTCTATGCCTTCAAGCATATTCTCAACCATCTTTGTATATCCGTCTATCGGTATTCCCTGGTATCTGTCATTGAAATAGTTATTATCGTAGGTAAATCTAAGCGGAAGTCTCTTTATGATAAATGCAGGCAGATCTTTGCATTCTCTTCCCCACTGTTTCTGTGTGTAGCCTTTTACAAGTTTTTCATAAACATCTCTTCCTGCAAGCTTAAGTGCCTGTTCCTCGAGATTTGACGGCTCGCCAATGTTAAGTTCTGCAATCTGCTTTTCAATAACAGCTTTAGCCTCTGCAGGCGTTTTTATTCCCCACATCTTGCTGAATGTATTCATATTAAACGGAAGATTATAAAGTTCATCATTGTAAATTGCTACAGGCGAGTTTATGTAATTATTAAACTCTGCAAACCTGTTTACATAATCCCATATCTTTTTGTCTGATGTATGAAAAATATGTGCACCATACTTATGTACATCTATATCTTCTATTTTTTCAGTATAAATATTTCCCGCAATGTGATTTCTCTTGTCTATCACAAGGCATTTTTTTCCTTTCGCTGCTGCCTCATGAGCAAAAACCGCCCCAAAAAGACCTGCGCCTACTATCAAATAATCGTACTTCATTTTTATCCTTTCCCCTCACGCTTTCTCTGTTTTCTTTGCAAATATAAATAATTTGCTGAACACAAAATTCAATACAATAACAAGAATATTTGATAAAATCTTCATAACCATATCTGACCAATGAAGAACATCAACTGTTACATACATAATCGCCATGTCCATAAGACCTGTGGCAAGACGACACCATACAAATGAAAGACATTCTTTTATGAGAGCCCCCATTCCGGAAGTTTTGCTCTCAAAAACAAATATTTTATTTGTAACATACGCAAATGCAACACTAAGTATCCAGGCGATAGCATTTGCAGGAATGGTATCAATTCCTATGACATGCTTACATAATGCGTAAGCAACAATATTTATAAGAGTTGTAAGTCCTCCAAATACAAGGTATAATACTGCCTCCTTGTATTTAAGGAATAAATTCCAGATTTTTTCTACCATAAGTATCAAACCTCAACTTTACTCTACCGTAACACTCTTTGCCAGATTTCTCGGCTTATCAACATCAAGCCCCTTAGCAACCGATACATAATAAGCAAGAAGCTGAAGCGGAATAACTGCAAGACTTGCCGAAAAATGTTCGTCTGACTTTGGAATATATGTTGCAAACTCAACAGTATCTTCTATATTATAATTTCCATAGGTTGTAAGTCCCATAAGATAAGCGCCTCTGCTCTTACACTCAACCATATTGCTTATTGTTTTTTCATAAAGTGCATTCTGTGTAAGGATGCCGATAACAAGAGTACCGTCTTCAATAAGACTTATAGTTCCATGTTTAAGCTCACCTGCGGCATATGCCTCTGAATGTATATAACTTATCTCCTTGAGTTTGAGACTTCCTTCAAGTGAAATAGCATAATCTATGCCACGTCCGACAAAGAATATATCTTTTGCATTTGCCTGCTTAGAAGCAAACCATTGTAATCTCTCCTTATCGTCAATAATCTTTTGTATCTTATCAGGAAGTTTTGAAAGCTCATCAATATACCCGTCATACTGATCTTTAGTAATTTTTCCACGCACCATCGCAAACTCAATTGCAAGTATATATGAAGCTATAAGCTGAGTGCTGTACGCCTTGGTCGTAGCCACTGAAATCTCAGGTCCCGCAAGTGTATAGAATACATTATCCGCCTCTCTTGCAATAGAAGAACCAACCACATTTACAATTCCAAGTGTCTTTATTCCCATGCTCTTTGCTTCCCTGAGTGCAGCGAGACTGTCAGCCGTTTCACCCGACTGGCTTATAATTATAACAAGATCATCTTTATCCAATATAGGTTTTCTGTATCTGAACTCTGATGCAAGTTCAACCCTCACTGGAATCCTTGCCATATCTTCAATGACATACTGTGCAACCATGCCAACATGCCATGCCGAACCACAGGCAACTATATGAATCCGGCTTATCACTTCAATATCTTCCTTTGTAAGACCTACATTTGAAAGGTCAATCACACCGTCTTTGACAACTGAGTTAAACGTATCTTTGACAGCTTTTGGCTGTTCATGTATTTCTTTCATCATAAAATGCTCAAAGCCTGCTTTTTCAGCTGCCTGCGCATCCCATTTAATCTCTTTTGACTCTTTTTCTATCTCATCTCCGTCAAGATTGTAGAAAGTAATCTCTCCGGCTTTTACTCTTCCTATTTCAAGGTTTCCTATATAATATACATTTCTTGCATATTTAAGTATAGCAGGAACATCTGAGGCAATATACGACTCTCCGTTTGCAGTTGCAAGTATCATAGGACTGTCTTTTCTTGCAACATAAATTTCATTTGGATATTCCCTGAACATAACAGCAAGCGCATATGATCCACGAATTCTTATCATAGCATGATTTATCGCATCGACAGGTGTTCCCTCATACTTTTTATAATAATAATCTATAAGTTTTACTGCTACCTCTGTATCTGTAGCTGAATAGAACTCATACCCATTTTTAGTAAGCTTATCCTTGAGTTCCTGATAATTTTCAATAATACCATTATGTACGGCTACTACATTTCCATCATCACTCTTGTGAGGATGTGCATTTGTCTCCGATGGTTCTCCGTGTGTAGCCCATCTCGTGTGACCTATACCACATGTTCCTACCATAGCCATACCGTCATTTGTTTTTTCGGCTAAGACTTTAAGTCTTCCTTTTGCCTTTACAACTTCTATATCCGATTCGCCGTCTCTTACTGCAAGACCTGCTGAATCATATCCTCTATATTCAAGCTTTGACAAACTGTCCAAAAGTATCGGAGCAGCCTGGTGTTTACCTATAAATCCAACTATTCCACACATATTTTTTTGTAGTCTCCTTTATTATCTGCATAAAATCATAAACATTTTTTATTATATTTAATTTTTTAGGAAATTGCAACATAAATAGAGCCTTAATCTCCTGAAAATAAAATAATATCGACAAGCACAGCTTTTTTTCTTTCCTCTCTTGAAACCTGACGCAATAAACTATATAATGAAATTATCTTACAATAAAAACAGCAAAAACAAATCAATTATAAAACAATGGAGGTATTATTTTATGAGCGATACACAAAATTCAAGTTTTTCACTTTTAAACCAGAAAGAGATTGATTCCCTCATAGGTTTCCTCTCAGAACAGAAAAATTCTTTAAACAGTGATGTTTTAAGTCAGACAAGCATAGATAAACTTATTAAACTTATTTCAAGTGACAGTGACAGGATTATCACCGATGTGTTTGATCCATTTGCACATGTTAACAATTCCGTACTTGCCACACTCGGATTCAGAGAAGATGTGTCACAGCTTTGTGAGCTTAAATTTGCCGTAGACGAATCAAATGACTACATTATACTCACAGCTTACAATACAGTTACAAAGAAAGAGCTTATCATAACTCCAAATCTTATAAATGCCAACGATACAAAAGACTGGGGCTGCTCTATCTCACCTGTATTCTTTAACCGCATTGCTAAAGTATTTTCATTCAAATATACTCAGCAGACACATGATGCTGTATGCAACTGCTTTGCAAAGCATACATACGGTGATGTACATCATAAGATTCCTGAAATCTATCTCCCTGTCAATGAAAAGCTTTTGGAGTGCTTATTATAACTTTTAAACTGTTATGCCATACCTTATAATGCTCGCTCATTTCTATAAGCAGTGATAAAAAAACAGAAACACCTTTTTGCGATGTTTCTGTTTTTTTATCTTTTTTCGTATTTTTATCTTTACTCAAAATACTGTTTACTATAATTTATGTCAGACCTCTATAAAACATTCAGTTTCTTTTCTAAGTTTATCCGAAACATCCTGATTTGCTTCCATCTCTTTGTTTACATCATTCATGTCGGCAACCAAAGAATCAACACTCATAGCTGCACTTGTAACACCATCTGCACTCTCTTCAACAGCCTTCGTAATTCCATTTATTGCTTCTGACATTGAACTTATTGTGCTCTGCAGGTCATCCGCCAATGATGTGAACTCTCCCATAATTTCTTTGATATGGAGTGAATCATTATTATAATGCTCACCACTTGAAACAAAATTATCATAATCAGGAAGTATAGTCTCATCCACATAATCTACTATTTTATTTGAGGACTTTATAAGACCGTCAACAGCAGAAATAACAAGTTCGTTTATTTCCTGAATGTTGTTTGCGGTCTTTCTGCTCGACTCAGCAAGTTCTCTTATCTCGTCAGCAACAACAGCAAAACCTTTTCCAGCTTCTCCTGCTCTCGCAGCTTCTATAGATGCATTTAACGCAAGAAGGTTTGTCTGGCTTGATATACTTAAAATATCTGTTGTAAGCTGTGAAATCTTCTCAACCTGCTTACTCTCTTTCATGGCATTTTTAAGTTCTGCTATAATCGTGCCAACCATCTGTGTAGTTTCATCTTTGTTTGTTTTTGCAGTTTCCTGAAGTTTTGTTGCTCTCTCGTTCATCTCATTTGAATACTCAAGAACATTATTTGTCTCTTCAGCCATTCTGTCTACTTTTCCGTTTGCCACACCTGTACTTTCATCAATGTTCTTAACTGTTGCGGCAACTTCCTCCATAGTAGCAGACAACTCTTCCATAACTGCTGAAATATCACACGCACTTGAATTTGCAGTAGAAACCTTTCCGACAACATTTCCGACTGTCTCATCAAGCTGTTTTGAATTTGATGTAATCTTTGCCATAATTGACTGAAGTTTTTCTATAAATACATTGATATTGGCTGAAACCATTCCAATTTCATCTTTTCTGTTGAGACTTATTCTCTTTGAAAGGTCCCCTTTGTCATTATTTATCTCATCTATAATAACATCAAGCTCTCCGTCAATCTTTTTAAGAGGCTTTATGACTACAAATTCTATACATAAGATAACTAAAATCACAAGTATTGCAACTATAACAAGCACGACATTAGCTGCTGTATTTGCCTGTGAGCTCTTATTTGAAAGCTCCTTAATCTGTAAATTTGTAACCTTATCATTATCTGTAATTATACTGTCTGCATAATCTGCCACTTTATCAGCATACTTGCTGAGATTGGTATTTGTTTCTTCAAGTGCACCTATAGAGTCTGTAGCTGCCATTTCCATAATTTCATCAAGCTTCTTCTCATACTCACTATAGTCACTTGTAAGTGTCTCAAGCTGCTTTTTTAATTTATCAGTCTGAAGCGTAGTTTTTAATTCTTTAAAATATGATGCATTATTGCTCTTAATCTCTTTTATTTCTTTTAGTATAGACTGTTTCTCACTGTCCTGTGACTTCTGGCAATATGACATAACATCTTTTTGCATCACTATTACATTTTTATTTATCTCATCCATACATATTATATTTCTTACCTGCTTCTGTGCAATATTTTTGCTTATTCCATTCACATTTCTTAATGACAATCCTGACATTACAAGTGCAATAACACTAAAAATTCCAAGTATAAGTACCGGAATTACAAGATATGTTCTCACACTTCTGGTTTTAAATTTCATTGATGTACCTCACTTTCATTTTACCCACTAAAAATCAATTTCGTATGTAATATCCAACAGTGTTATACTGTTTATACACTCTTTCGACCAGAAACTTAATAGCTGCTTATTTTTTCTGATTCGTCATCACTTTTCTCTATCTTTCTTATCACAGCATAATATCCGTCACTATCGTTAATCTTAATATAAACTCTGTCTCCGACTTTATGTTTAAGCAGTGCCTCACCTATAGGAGACTCAATACTTACCATATTGTTTATTGCGTCAGACCTTATAGTCGTGACTATTTTGAAGCATTCTTCCATGTCATCCTCTTCGATATAGATAGTTACCGAATCATTCAACCCAATCTGTGACTCATCAGAATCATCTTCTATTATCGTCGCTGTTTTTATCATTTTTTCAAGATATCTTATACGACTCTCATTTCTGTTTTTAAATTGTTTTGCCGCCTTGTACTCAAAGTTTTCGCTTAAATCTCCTTGTGCCCTCGCCTCTTTTACATCTTCCAAAGCCTGTTTTCTTACAACAAGCTTTCTCTCATCGACCTCCTTCTGCATTTTTTCGACATCTTTCCTAGTCAGCCTGTCATACATATTTACCAACTCCCATAATTTAATAAACATATATTACCACTTTTCTTTAGATAAAACTATACTAATTTTGTTTTTTATAAACTTTTTTTATTAAATGATACTATTTACATCTTCAATTTTGACAATAGCTTATAAACATCGCAGTAACCTGCCATTATTATATGCATATATTCATATTAAAGAGAAAAAATCCCAAAGAATATAAATTTATCAGTTTAATAATTTATATCTTAGGGTTTGAAACTCTTGCTATATCTTACATGAGGAAAAATATATGGCACTCTTTTTTAACCAGGCAACACTTTCCCACAACGGAAAGTCAACCGTTTCCAACATCACTACAGGCGAAATAATCGAGGCTGTGACTGCAACAAAAAAAGCTGTAATACCAACTTACAACTCTGACAGCACCATAACTTATGTTATAAGCCTGTTAAATTCAAGTAATACCCCTGTCTCAGGTCTTACAATAACAGATAATCTTGGTGCTTACACGTTCAACACTCTTACACTCATTCCCCTTGATTATGTCGAAGGTTCAGTTAAATATTATACAAATGGTGTACTTCAGGCTGCACCTGCCGCAACAGTTTTACCTGAGCTCACTTTTTCTGACATCTCAATACCTGCAAACGGAAACACCGTACTTGTATATCAGGCAAAAATCAACGAATCTGCTCCTCTTACAACCGGTTCAACTGTCACAAACACGGCAACTGTTACAGGCAATGCCATCACCGGTCCAATAACTGCCGCTGAGACAATAACAACCGATGATGCGGCTTCACTCAGCATCAACAAAACTCTTTCTCCGACAACTATTACCGAAAACGGACAGATAACTTACACGTTTATTATCCAGAACTTCGGTAATACTGCTGCCACTGCCGAAGATTCACTGAGCATATCCGATGTATTCACTCCTGCATTGACAAATATAAGTGTAACTTACAACTCTGCTCCTTGGACAGAAACAGGCAATTACACCTATGATACAACAACAGGCAGCTTTGAAACTGTTACCGGTAAGATAACAGTCCCAGCTGCCTCATATACTCAGGACCCTGCAACAGGTGCATGGAGTGTTACTCCGGGAGTAACAACACTCACTGTTACCGGAACAATTTAAAATTACTGTCCGATATCATCTATCGTGATTTTACTCTCATGTGGAATAGGTTTCCACTCTACTTTCTTAAAGAGCGCTATGTATTTTACATAGCGTTCTATTACGTCATATAGCGGCCATGTAAGACAATACAAAACTTTTTTGCCAAAACTTACTTTTTGTATACGTTTTCTTTCTATTATAAATATATAAATTGCCATCCATATGCTGGCAAGATACATTCCAATTCTATAGAAAAATCTTATCCAGATTACAAGCAGGACACATATAGCATATGACTTCCAGCCCGGTTCAAGATTCACAACAACATTTCCCGTAAAATGTCTTACAAGTTTTGAAAGCCATGTTCCATTTCTAAATATATACATCTGTCCGCCTGCATTGTATATCGTAAACGGGAACAAAAACAAATTCCAGACTATCCACTTAAATGCCGTAACTATCTGTTTTGGCAAAAGCTGGGCAAATGTATCAAACGACATAAATCTGTGTCTTATAGTACGCCATAAAAATCTGTACCATGTATCGTCTTTTTCCCATTTAGTGTTTTTGTCTATAAATATATTTTTGAAAAGTCCCCATCCGCTCTCGCCGAAAGCCTGAAGATGTCCTTTTGCCCATCTTAAACGCTGGCGCAATGCAACTCTTAAACTTGTCGGCTGCTCATCATAAAAAATCGCATCATTGTTGTATGAAATCTCATATCCGTTTACCACGCAGTCAGCAGTAAGTGACCTGTCCTCAGTAAGAGATGTATACTTCCATCCATCTTTTACTATCTCATTTGCAAACAGAAATCCCGTTCCCTGAATATTCGTCGCAAGATGCAGAAATGATCTTGTTCTGTGACGCTGTCTTATTGAGCGCAGCCAATGAATCGCATAAAGCGAAGCAATCCATCCCTCCGTCAGATTCTTTGTACTTCTGTACGATGTGATTATCTTCTCACCTGCATCGAAAGAGTCATTCATTCTTGAAATATAGTCTTTCTTTAAAAGATTGTCCGAATCAAAAATAAAATATCCCTCAAAAGATTGTATTCCATAATCTTTTTCAATCTGCTCAAAAAGGTATTTAAGACCGAAACCTTTTGTTCTCTCATCAGGATTATTGTGTTCATAACAGATTGCGCCGAGTTCCCTTGCAATCTTTGCCGTATTGTCAGTACAGTTATCCGCAACAACGAAAATTGTTATAAGCTCCTGCGGATAATCCTGTTTCTTTATGCTGTTAATAAGATTTCCTATAACCGGTTCTTCGTTTCTTGCCGGAATAAGCACCGCATATTTGTGATTGTGCTTTGCCGGCTTAAACTTTCTTGTACAAAAAAGCCCGATTATCATATACGGAACATCATGTATACTCAGTATCTTCATAAACATACCTATTGCTGTAAATAAAAACAGGCTCGGTGTATAAATATTCCCTAAAAAATGCGCTATGTTGCTTATAATATTCATTATTTTCTTTTCTCCACTCCCTGCTGTTACTGTACCTCTGTCTCTCTATTTATAATCTTTCAAAAAGTCATACTTTAATGTAAGGTCATTTTTCTTTATAAGTTCTTCAACTGTTTTACTTTTCTTTTCTACTTCATCCTCAGATATCTTCGCACCGTTTGTCACCTTTGCGTCAGATACATATGCATTTCCGTCATACCAGCTTGAATCCGAGAAAAATGCCAGCGGTTCGTAATCATCAGAAAGAATATCCTTTCCTATATAATAATTACTGTTGTAATCAATTCCAAAAAGATTTAACACCGTCGGCAGAATATTCATCTGCATATTTGCCTTATCAATCTTCTGAGATTTTACATCACTGCTCCATATAAAAAACGGTGTACGGTTTATAAGATTGTTGTCTGTCTCCTTGTACTTATCAAGAACCGACTTATCGTTTATTGTATAAAGATAGTGGTCTGCATATGCCACTATAACAGTATTGTCATAAAGATTATTATCCTTTAATGCCTGAATCAGCAGACCAACCATATAATCGGTTTCTCCTACCATGAGGTCAGCAACCTGTTCCTCCGAAAGTTTTGGAACCTTCCCTTTTCCATATTTCATCTCTGCAACAAGTTTTCCAACCTCTTTTTCGGTTGTGAATGGCGTATGCGGTGTATATGAGATAATGTAATCCACAAACTTATCATTTTGCTTAAACATCTTGTTATAGAAAGTCTTATTCTCAATAAGCTTTCTGTCAAGCTCATAACTCAAATCTTCTTTATCTTTGCTGTCAAGTATATCTTTAAGACCATAATAATTGTCGTAACCCCAGCTTCTATAATTTATTCCTCTCGAATAAAACTCACTGCTGTTCATATGAAACGCATTTACAGCATATCCCTGATTTTTAAACAGCTTTGCCATCGTATTATTAAATGTATTTTTATTAAATGTATACACATTTTCATTATACGATATAGGAGTTGTAAAACCTGTATTTACGGCAAACTCAGAGTTAAAGGTTGAACCGCCTCCCGTATATATCGAAAAATGATTTGTAAAATCAACAGACTCATTTTTAAGCTTATATAAATTTGGCGTATTCTTCTTTGTAAGAAGCCACTCATCCATACCCTCAAGCTGTAAAAATATTACATTCTTACCTTTAAACAAACCTGTATAATCATTCGGCTTTTTATCATCCTTCGCTTCATATATGTTTTTCAAAAACTTTTTGTCACTGTCACTTATCTTTTCCTTAGGTTTTAGAAATGTAATGTAAAAATTTCTTACAGTATATTCATAAAGACCTGAAACTTTCATACTCTTATTTGAATCACTGAACTCATTGTATACATTTCTCGCTTTCTTAAAGCTGTTCCACCTGAGATTTTTGTTGCCGCTTCCCATAGTAACAGGAATAAGCAGATGCAGGCATATAAATACGATAAACGAAATCAGCAGCTTTCTGCCCTGAAATTTCTCACTCTTTTTCATATTTATCGTGGCGGCAACCGCAAGTACAACAACAATCAGTGCGATTATATATACATACACCGGTGTATGCTTTATCGTATCACCTATATAAGAACTTCCCTCACTTGCAAGTTCCAAAAGTGAAAAATTAAAATAAAACGAAGTAAGCGGATAATATATCGCGTTTGTCAAAAACATAATAAAACTTATGATAAATATAAGCCAGTAAAAAATTTTTCCAAAAATACCTTTTAGATATTTTGTAACCGCAATAAAAAGTCCCACCCATATTATAGTAAACAAATTCGGCTGAAGATAATATGCCGGGTAAAACTCTATTTGATGTCCCATAATCCTAAGACTTAAATCCATCACAAAAAATGGCAGAAACATAATGATTTCACTCTTATGCCAAACTAAAAAGTCAAAAAATCCACCTCTGCTTTTATTTTCCGTATTTGAAGCATGTCCCATTCCATAAAAACTAAGACCGTGTCTTCTCTTAAAACCAAAAGAACCCATGTATTCGCACCCTCTTTAAAAATATTTTCAAACAGAGTTTAATATAACACATAGTTAAATTTATTTCAATTGTAATTCTATCAGCGCACATTCAATCGGTAGTAAAGCCCCTTCTTTTCCATCAGTTCCTCATGGTTTCCTTCTTCCGCAATTCCTTTGTCTGCTATGTAAAGAATTCTGTCTGCATTCCTTATTGTTGACAGTCTGTGTGCGACGATAAATGCAGTTTTTTCCGATAATATTACGTCAAGTGCTTTCTGTATCATATTCTCTGTTTCCGTGTCTATCGAACTTGTTGCCTCATCAAGTATTATGACTGACGGATTTTTAAGAATTATTCTGGCAAAACTGATAAGCTGTTTTTCACCTGCTGAAAGCCCTTCGCCTCTTTCTTCCAGTTCCTCGTCATATCCATTAGGAAGTCTTTCTATAAATTCATCGGCATAAATATATTTTGCCGCATTTATGCATTCCCCGTCTGTTGCATCAAGCCTTCCATATCTTATGTTTTCCATAACACTTCCCTTAAATATAAACGGGTCCTGCATCAAAACTCCAACTTCTTCTCTAAGCGACTCCAGTGTTACCTTTCTCACATCATTTCCGTCTATTTTAACCGAACCACCTGTCACATCATAAAATCTCGTAATCAGATTTATGATTGTTGTTTTTCCTGCCCCTGTAGGTCCTACAAGTGCAATTGTCTCTCCCGGTTTTACATGAAGATTAACATTTTCAAGGATATTTATATCATCCTCATATGAAAATGTAACATTGTCAAAATCTACCTGCCCCCTTACATTTTTCAGAGAAACGTCCCCTTCTTCATCTTTTATGTCTACTTCGTAGTCTATTGTGTCAAATACCTGCTCAAGATTTGAACTTACCTGTGCCAATTGCTGTATTATTATAGCTATCTGGGTCAGTGGTCCGCTAAAAAGTCCCATATAACTTATGAATGCGACTACTGTTCCCGCATCAACGTGACTGCTTCCATTTAATATAAGGTAAAGTGCCACTCCGTAAAGACAAAGAGTACCAATATTCCAAAATATCTCAACAATCGGCGTATTTAAATTATTTAATTTAACAATTCCCCACCATACATTAACACTCTGGTTATGTAAATCTTCATATATCTCTTTATTTTTCTTTACCCTGTTATAGTTCTTTACAATTTTTTCTCCCATTATGGTTTCAATAAGAAATGCAGAACGATTTGAAAGTTTTGCTCTGTGCCATGCAAATCTCCTTCTTATTTTATATCTCAGCAGCAAAACCAACGTCATCATCGGAATTGTGGTACACGCTACAATCAATGTAAGCTCAGGACTGAGTGAAAGCATAAATATCGTAACTATAACTATTTTTACAAGGTAAACTAAAAACATTACAACATAATTTGTAAAAAAGTTAGCGAGATCATTTATATAATCTGTCACACGCACAACTATTTTACCGTCAGGTCTGTTGTCAAAATATTCAAACGGAAGTTCCTGCAGTTTATAGAAAATATCTCTTCTCATGTCAGCAATTACGCTGTGTCCCATCTGTCCCATCATTCTCTGCTGTGCATAAGTAAGCCCAATATCAGTTGCCGCAAGAAAAATAAGACCACACACAACATAAAAAAGCTTTGCCATATCTTTCCCGATAACCACATCATTTATTATATATCTCAAAAGCATTGGCGGTAATAAAGCCGTACAAGCTGATACAAGCATAAGTACACTTACTATTATAAATATATGTTTATACGGCATAATGTATTTTAAAATACGTCCAAATTGTTTTATATCAATCTTTTTATGAACAACTTCATCCTCAAAATATGTATTCCTTTTAGCCATAACAATCCTCATTTCTACTCATTTTTTAAGCTACAGTCTGCTTTGCCATCTGTGTCTTATACACATCTGCAAAATGTCCGTCAAGTTTCATAAGTTCATCAAATGTCCCTCTCTCAACAATCTTTCCTTTACTTAAATAAATTATCTCGTCACAATCAATAACAGAGGACATTTTGTGTGCAGCAATAAAAATAGTTTTTTCCTTATAATATTTTCTCAGATTTTCAAGAAGTTTCTTTTCTGTTTCCGCATCCAGTGCACTTGTTGAGTCATCAAATACAAATACCGGTGCATCCTTTAACATTGCTCTTGCGATAGATACTCTCTGCTTTTGACCTCCTGAAAGTCCAAATCCCTTTTCACCCACTATGGTTTGATAGCCGTCTGAAAGTTCATTTATAAAATCGCCTGCCATTGCCCTCTTAGCACATTCCCTAACCGTCTTTTCATCAACATCGGGATTTGAAAATGCAATATTGCTGTCTATTGTATTTGAAAATAAAAATGCATCCTGAAAAACATAAGAAAATTTTTCTCTCAGTTCATCAGTTTTGTACTCTTTTATATTTTTTCCATCCATCGTTATCTGTCCCGAACTCACATCATTTATTCTTACCATCGATTTAAGAAAAATGCTCTTTCCGCTTCCTGTTGCTCCTACAACACCAACCTTCTTTCCATACGGCACAGACAGCGTTACATCATCAAGAACTTTTTTACCGCCAAGTTCTAAAGTTACATTTTTAAATTCTATATCTGGCTTATCAATATTTTTCGCAGAATATGTGCCATCCTTTATTTTTGTTTCACATGCCATAAAACTTCTTATCTTGTCCCCCGCAACAATCTGCTGCTGCATCTGGAAAAGCATATTGTTTATCTGTGACACATGATCCATAATCTTCATAACATAACCGGATGCTGCTACCAGAAATCCAACCAGCATCTGACCTTTTATAACAAGAATGGCACATAAAGCTATAGTGCCTATATAGGCAGCCTGCTTTATCGAACTGAATATAACTTCAAAACCCGCTGAAAGTTTAACCTGATTTATATATGAATTTTTCATATTCATGTTTGATTTATCAAACTTTTCCTTTTCACGCCCCTCATTTGTAAACGACCTCACAAGTCTGACAGCTTCAATATTTTCCTGAACCGTAAGATTCATATTACTATTGCTGCTTCTTATATCCCTGTAATTCTTCTGCGCTTTCTTTCTGAACTTCAAAAGAGCAACTACAAAAAAAGGTGCAAGAAGTACAGGAATTATCAGAAGTGTTACATTTATTGATGTAAGAAGCATGGTACACACCCCTAATACAAACATACTGTCAAACATTCCCGGTATTATTCTTCCAAACAAATCTTTCATCATTATGGTATCAGTATGAAGTGTTGTAAGAAGTTCTCCCGTGTTATATTCTGACACCGTCTGGCTGTCTAACTGCATAAGCTTGTCAAAAGTTACAACCCTTAAATCAGTCTCAAATTTCAATGCATATTTTTCAAGCATGGTATTTTTTATATATATGAATATAAGACGAAAAACAAGCAATGCCAAAAAGACAAACGCAATGTTGAAAAACAATTCAAAACTGTGTCTCTTACCATAATCACCATCTATCAGAAATGCAAAAACACCGCTCGCCTCACTGTCATTATCCATAATTACAAAATCAACAAAAAGTTCCGATACAAACGGAATAAGCAGGTCAGCAATAATTGCCAGAAAACTTACTATCTGTAAAATAACCGCCGCCACAATATACTTTTTCCAATATTTAAAACCAAATTTTATCGCATCCATTTCTGTTCTTACCTTTCTTTTTAGTTTTATTTTTGTCTGAGAGTCTTATCGTGTGCGTACACGATTTTATCTCGTTTTAAGAGGGTAGGTAAATAAATATATATTTTTTAAGAATAAATATTCTTTGACACATTTTATAATTTGTGTCATATAATAATCTATTTATTTACCTATCCTCTTTATTTTTAAAGTGTCTCGCCCTCAACAATATTATAATCAACAACGCAGTCTCTTATATCTTTTTCACCGTTTATCATTCTTATAAGATTCGTCGTAGCTTTACGCCCGGTCGTTTTTATATTACAGTCAACCGATGTAAGCCTCGGTGACATATTATCAAGTATGGCAATATTATCAAAACCTATAATACCTACATCCTCCGGAACTTTGATATTATTTTTTCTAAATATTGTCATAAGCCTTACTGCCGGGGTATCGTTTCTGCATATAAAAACTTTTCTCTTGCCGTCTTTTCTTTTAGCTATATCTACAAGCTGCTTCTCGTCCATATCTTCAAGAATATTACTCTCTCCAAGCTTTTCATGGTCTATTCCCTCAAGATAACCTATACGGCGCTGTTCTATAGAAAAGACATTGATTCCCCTCGATTTCATATTCTGAAAATGAGGGTCAATATATATCATTTCATTGTAACCTTTTCCAGCAAGATAAGAAACAACATTTCTCATAATCAGACGGCAGTCAACATCCACATGCACAAAATCACACTCAATTCTGTTGTAGATAGTAACTATCGGGATATTTAGTTTCTTTAAAAAAGAACTGAACTGCGCTCCTTTTCCCAACGGAAACAAAATAATCCCATCAACTCTGCGCTCTGCCATATACCTTATGGCTTCCATCTCTTTTTCCGGGTCATTATGAGATAAAGCAAGATTCACAAAATATCCATGTTCTCTCGCTGTCTGCTCAATACTCTCTACAAGAAGTGCAAAAAAGTTATTACTTAAATCTACTGACACTATTCCAAGCGTTTTGGTAATTCCCGTTGCAAGGCTTTTTGCCAGATGATTCGGTCTGTAATCCATCTGTTCTGCCATTTCAAGAATACGCTTTTTAGTACTTTCCTTTATACCACTCCTGTTATTAACAGCTCTGTCAACTGTCCCCTCCGAAACACCACATGCTTTTGCAAGTTCTTTAATAGTACATGAAATAAATATCACCTCTTTTTGAACAGCATTTCGTGTGCGTACACGATTTTATATATAATAACATCTATTAAATTTTTTATCAACTGTATTTTTGAATTATTTAAGATACACGAAAAAATCATGATATTCTATGGCTGCTTTGACATGAAGATTGATACCAAAAAAGATCCAATACACGAAAGAAGAACCGAATTTCGGAAAAATCCCAAATCGGTTCCTTTCGATTTTTGATATGTTATGTATATTTTGGAGACATATCTTTAATATCCAAAAAAGGGAGACTTTGCTTTTAAAAAAATTCCCCCCCTCATGTGTTATATTTTACTCTAAGTAATATCTGTTTGTCAACACCAAATTTGGAAATATTTTTCCATTTATATCATCACTTCTTCTATAACGCATGTATGATGTTTCTTATCTTTTCCATCCGCATCATAACTAATTCCTACTAAGAGTATTTTATCACTATATCCTGACAGTGCTCCGTGATACCTTTTTTCTTTTATCTGTTTAATAGCCGTATCTGCCGATTTATTGTATTTTAATTCTACTACCATTGCAGGTCTGAACCCCGCATTTGCTCTTGGAATAAATACAAAATCCGCAAATCCTTTTCCTGCCGGCATCTCACGAATTATATTATAATAACCAGGTGCCGTAAAATATGCCATAGTAAGAACACAGCTCAAGGAATTTTCATCATTATATTTAAGGATAGATGTATATGTGTCATGGGCGAGTTCTATCAGTTCTGCAACTCTTTCTGCATTCCCATCTATTGTTTCAAATAACAGATCATCACAAGTTGATATTGCTTTCGCTATATCTTTCCATTCTCCTGTCTGTAATGCAAGTTCAAATGCTGTTGCAACTTCGTAGTTTGGCACATATGCACTCTTTCTGTCTGCATCATATCCCAGATATCCCAAATGTATAAGTGCCGTCAATGCATCATCCTTTGATGTTATGATTGATAAATCATTCCTGAATGTATTCGGATTTACCCTCACTTTTTTACCTGACAGCATACTCATAATATCATCTTTCAGACCTTCATAATTCAGCGTTATAAATGTATTGATTGATTCAAACGATGATGTATTTCTCCAGTATGAATCAAATTTATGCCTATTTAATGCCATAGACACAGAATTCGGATTATACATATAGATTCCATCAATCAGATAGCCGTTATACCATGCTCTTATCGTTTCAAAATCCATATCAAATCTTTCGCATAACACTTTAACTTCATCTTCAGTAAAACCGTAATACTGCGTAATCGGATAAGAATCCAGCATTGTATATTCACTAAAATTGTTCAATGCCGATTCATCCCTAATCTTCTTAATTGGCAGAATTCCGGTAATATATGCCAATGCCAAAAATGATTTTGACTCCTCTGATTTGAATAACGAGTGAAGAAACTGTAAATATTTGTGTACAAGCTCTTTATCGTCGCTGTTCCTGATAACACAATCCCACTCATCAATAATAATTACAAAGGGAGTATTCGTTTTTTGATATATAAGCATTAAATTATAGCTAAATCTCTTTTCATAATCCAGTTCATTTCCAAATACATTTTTAAAGTCTTTATTTATATACTCTATAATTTTATCAACTACATTTTCCTTATAATCATCCCAAAACGATGCTATATCCAAATGAATAACATTATATTTATTCATATATTTCCTATAGTCTGCATTTCCGGCTATCTTCGTATCGTCAAAAATTTCACTTGAATTACATCCCAGACTATAATACGCATCAATCATACCGGCGGCATGCGATTTTCCAAAACGTCTTGCATGGCTTACCGCCAGACAATTTTTCGGTGTATCAATTATTTCATTTAAATAAGCTATTAACTCTGTTTTGTCTACATAAATCTTATAATTTCTGTCTTTCTTAAAACTTGCATTACTTGGATTGAAATATATACCCATTTATAGCCACCTCACTTCCATACTGCCTGTAGAAATCAACATCATAACACATATCTTATTCTCTAATAATCTGCCCCATTCAACTCATTTTCAATTTTTCTTATTACATTTAACTTTTAAAACGCTTTTTATACATTATATTATACAGAAGCTATAGCCTTATTTCAATTATATAACAAAAAACAGTCAGCATACTCTTCAATAATAAAGTATGCTGACTATGTACAAGTTACATCTAATTGAATTTAAATCTTATTTAAATCACTATTTTATATTTACAGTAATTGTTTTAGAAGCTTTCTTATAAGTTGAAGTCTTTTTACTTACGAGTTTAAACTTCACTTTTCCTTTTTTAAGACCCTTAACTATTATTTTATTATCTTTTAATACAATTTTTGCAACCTTTAATTCTTTCTTTGAAATTCCACTAATCGAAAGTTTTGCATTTGAATTTGTTGATACTGAAATCTTAGCTGACTTACCAACCTTAACTGTTACTGATGAAACCTTCTTCTTTCCATTCTTAACAGTAATTGTTGTATTTTTCAGACTAGTTTTCTTTGTCGGTGCTACCGTTGGTTTCTTTGTCGGTGCTACCGTTGGTTTCTTTGTCGGTGCTACCGTTGGTTTCTGAGTTGGTACTACTGTTGGCTCTGTTGTTGGTACTACTGTTGGCTCTTCAGTTGGTGCTGCTGTTGGTTCTGTTGTCGGTGCCACTGTTGGACTTGAACTTGGTTTAATAGTAGCTATAACTGTTGGTATGTTTACAAATGACTTATATGAATTTGTACCTTTAACCCTAAATTTAACTGTTAAATTATCTCCTTTTTTTATTTTAGGTAAATTAACGCTATTTAAATTTCCCCAACTGTTTATAAGCGTATATGTATATGGATTTACCACTGCATCTCCAGAATTATTCCATACTGCTACTTCAGAGTTAATCATATACTCCGTATCATTTATAGTTACTGACTCTGGTGTTATTTTAAAATAAGAATTTAAGCTTCCACCATATAAGTTTGTATTTAATGTTAATGAATTTATAAAATCAACATCACAAGTTGCAGTATGCGACAACGTATATTCTCCATCTTCTGTTATATCCAATGAATAGCTTGCCCAGTCACTACTTGCTCCATATGTAAGTTTAATTGTAAACTTATCCATATTTCCTTTGTCTATATCTTCTGTTGGTTCTTTTGTTTCTTCTGGCTCCTTTGTTTCCTCTGGTGCCTCTGAATTATTATTTGTACCGGTTACCTTAATCTTAACTGTTATCTTATCGCCAGCTTTAATTTTCGATAAACCAACACTGTCAAGACCTCCCCAACCATTTATAAGCGTATATGTATATGGATTTTCGTCCTTTCCTGAATTGTCCCATGCCGCTTTTGTTGCATCAACCTTATATACTGTGTCATTAACAACTACTGACTCTGCTGTAATACTAAAATTGTCATTCATAATTCCCTTATAAAGATTTGTAGCAAATGCCAATTGCAGTACTTTATCATTATCTTTAGTTGTAGTATATGTAAATGTATACTCTCCGTCTTTTGTGATTTCTACTGTATCTCCAGCATCCCATTCAACGGCACCATATTTCAGCGTCGCAGTAAACTTATCCATATCTCCTTTAACTATGTCTGTTTCTGATGACTCATCATAACCATATCTTATAAAATAAAAAAGATTCAATCAGAAATTTATCCTAAATTGAATCTTTTTATTTTATATTTTTGGGAGACATCTAACATTTCAATTGTTCTTGAAATATTTTATATATACAAAAAAGGGGAACCACTTATGTAGTCCCCCCTTTATATATCTTTTACCTAATAAATTAGGCGATTTCACCAATCTTGCTTTGCAATATTAGTCCATGTCAGATGCATTCAATGCAACTTCTACTGTAGCTGCTGAACGCTCAACATTGATTGAATTGCTAGCTAACTGATATCCATCATATGTAAATACTGTTACATCATAATTTGTCTTACCTGCAACTGGGATTTCTTTTAATTCTTTAGGATCTGTAACAATCTTAGTGATTGTCTCAGTACCTGCACCCTTTGTAGGAGCAATAACTACTACAAGTGGATTTGTTAAAGATGGAGTTGGAACTGAAGTTCCTTTAAGATTGATTGTTAAAGGAACAGAAATTGTGTTAACCTTTTCACCAATCTTATCATATGTGTACTCAGCCTTAACTACATCACCTGAATCTTTAAGTGTTACAGTCTCAGCTTTCCACTGATATAAATTGTCAGTCATAACTGTTGGATTATAAACATTTACACCAAGCTTAACTGTATATGTACCTGCTGGAAGCTTATCAAATACATAATAACCTTTCTGTGTAACACCATTGTTTGACTCAGCATATGAGTATGAACCATTTGACCATGTAGATGATGTTAAGTAAGCACCAAATCTTGCTGTATTCTCAGTAATTGTTGAAATAGTTCCCTGTGTTGCTGATGGGTAAGCTGATGCCTTAGCACTAATCTTTCCATCTGCGTAGTTTCCAGCGATTGCTGGGTCTACGAAGTACTCATCATAAGCTACTGCAACTGCATTCCAATCTGTTAATACTGCGTTGTTGTTATCAAGTGCGAATGCCTTAATCTGACCATAAGCACCTTTTACTAAGTCAACATTAGCAGCTTTCTTCTCTCCGTCTACAACTGTTACTGTTGTAGCATATGTTTCAGTCTCAGAAGTTCTTACAACCATAGTATATGTACCAGGATTGATTACATTCTTTCCCTGTCCATCAGTTTCACCATTGTAGAATGAATATGTATAAACATTCTTTGAACCATCCCATTTAAGAGTGTCAATTGCTGCAATCTTCTTGTCTGAGTTTAAGAGAACAACTGTACCATTTGTAATACTTGTTTTTGTCAAGTTCATGTAACCAATCTTGTTCTCGTTTAATACTTTAACTTCACCATTAATAGTAGTAGCATCTGCTGTTGCTTTCTCTAACTTCTTGCTGATTGTAATGCCAACTTTTTCGATAGCATTTACATCTACTGCATCTGATACAACTTCTTTGTATCCTGCTAATGTAACACCGAATGTATACTTGCCTTCTGGTAAGTTCATTGTGTAATTACCTGTCTGAGTATTGTACTCAGCATAATCATTTACAGCGATAGCACTTCCTGTAATAGCACTTCCTGATGCTAAAAGATCCTGACCTGTAACCTGCTTATCTGCGGCTGTTGTTGCTGTGTAGTCTTTTGTTGCAACAGCTTTTCCTGTCGAATCGTAAGCTACTAATTTTGTTAATTTACCAAATGTATTCTTTCCGATAACATCAGAACCAGCTACAGCTTTTACAGTAACTTTTACTACATTAGCTGCACCTGCAACTTTGAAGTTAACGCTACCCTTATCGTTTTTAATCTGCTCTGTCTGTTTAGCAACAGATGTTGTATAATCACCTGTAGATTCAATAATATATTTACCTGTTCCTAAGAAGTTTACATACTTAACTGATGAAGCATATGCTCCGTCTGCACCCTTCTTATACTCAGGAGTTGTAAAGTTACCATTTTCAGGAATCTTAATTGCAACTTTGTCATCTGTTCCTGCTACAACCTGGCTGATTGCGTATGAGGCCTTAACCTGTTCCTTATTAAATGGAGCTGCTTCATCTGCTAATACAAATTTCTTAGTTGTAGCATCCCATTTTACAGTGAATAATCCGTTTGTATCTGTCTGTACATCATCACCTGCTACCTTATTTGGTAAAGTAACCTGTGTATTGATTGTACGAACATTACCTTCTGTAAGGTCTGCTGTTGCTGTTACATCTCCACCAGCTGTTACACTAACTTTAACTGCATTGTATGCAAATGTATAACCTGTTGCTCCTGAAGCAAGTTCTGGAGTAAGTAATAAGTAGTAATCGCCTGTTGGTAATGTTAATGCTTTGTTTGAAGCTGCTGCAAGAACTGTATCTTTAGTTGATGCTGATGTAATCAAAGCACTAAGTATATTAGATGTAAGAGTCTTAGCTGAAGTAATTGCATCTGACTCGACTGCTGCAGTATCCTCGATGATAGGTGCTGATACAGCATTACCATCTACCAATGTATAAAGAGCATACTTAACATTAATCTTTGAACTGCTGTTAACATAAGCTTTTTCTGCATTTTCTTTCAAGTTCTGTGTTACCTTGAATGACTTAACAGCTGCTGTCTTTGTACCTTCAATTTCGATTGGATATGTATAATCATTTTCAATCTTGAATGATTTTGTAAATGTAGCATATACATCACTTACATTGCTCTTTGAAAGTTTCTTTGAAACTTCTAATGTATATGTTCCCTGATTCAAATAGTTTGCAACTGATGTTCCGTTTGCTGTAAGATCTGTACCAACTGCGGCACTTTCATGTAAGTCGTTACCGAATGTAATCTGACCGTTTGCATCAGCGTCACCTTCTTTAACAACTGCACCAGCTGAATTTTTCAATACAACATGAGCCTTAGAAATACCTGTCTTTGCATCTTTGTCAATTGCTTTAACATTTACTGTTAACTTTCTAACATCGAAATGCTCTAAAGCAACGTTCTGTGATGTAACATGGCTCTTGTTAACATATACACGCTTAGTTCCTGTAAGATACTTAGTAACAAATCCTGCTTTAGAAATTGTCACGATTTTTCTACCTGCTACTGATGGAAGTTCGTAATAACCTTTTGCATCTGTTGTTGTTGACTGTCCGCCTTCTACTGAAACAGTAGCACCTGCAACAGCATTTTTGAACGAACCATCATATGTACCATTGTTAAGCTTGTCAGTTAATACATAACCTTTAATCTTGTTTCCTGCTAAAGACTCTTCATATGAAGCAACAACGTCACCGCTGATAACCAATGCTTCTGAATCTGAAGAAACTTTGTAATCACCATTTGCAGTAGTATCACCAGGTGTAAGCACCTTAGTATCGTCTACTGTAAATACAGCTTTTCCATCAACATCAATTTTGCTGAATGTTGCTGTTGTAGTAACCTTTGCAGCTGAGTTTGTCAAAGTAACTTTAGCACCCTTTAACTGCTCATCTGTGTATGTACCATCTAATGTTAATGTTACTGTGAATGTATCATCAGACTTTGTAATGTTTGATGTATTAACTACAGTAACCTTAGTAGCTGGCGTTTCTGTAATTGCTGGGCTAGTTGCT
>ULNF01024105.1_pt1 | contig 46962 bp, 45 predicted proteins | sample 1951851 | NCBI WGS metagenome assembly ULNF01 (sample SAMEA4835570, study PRJEB28245) | human gut metagenome | biome: gut microbiome; material: fecal sample | place: Denmark | collected 2008 | reverse complement strand
TCTTGCGTGTGAAAAATCATAGATTTTTCACACTATAATCCATACATACTCTGACCGCTGTATATGGTCTGACATAAGTATCTGCCACCGCAACATGCTCCGGATGCTTCTGATAACCTTTAAGCGATTCCTCGCTGTCAAGTTCACAATCAAGCATTACATCTGCATTTGAAGATTCTAGTCCGTCAATAACAACATTCACTTTTAAAAGTCCCGGAACTTTTCCTACAAGCGACTCAAGATTTTCCTTTATCCCTTTCTTAACACTCTCTTTATCTGTAATATCTTCTTTTAACTGCCATAAAATTATATGCTTTACCATTATACTCTTCCTTCTTTCTATAATATATATTTGTTTCCGTCAGTCGCATTCACCTGTATCTGCGCACTTTCAAGACAAAATTTAATGGTTCTTCCAACCGTACCTCCGGTCATCTGAGCGACTACAGGTATCCCAAGGTCTGCAAGAATCCTCTTTGATTGTATAACATTCTGCGTGCCTATGTCCATATCTTTATTTGTAAAATCAAACCCAAACATATTTGCCCCGCCGACAATTTTAACTTTGAGATTGCTTACATTAGCTCCATGTGCGCATACCTTTCTGAAAAGGCTTGGAATCCCGGTGTTTACATAACGCTCAAAGTTCATATCGCCATATCCATCGTATTCATATGCATTTGGCAGCATGGCATGCAAAAGTCCTCCTATTTTTAACTTATCATCATACATGCAGATACCGACACATGAACCAAGGGCATAAGTAATCAGTTCATCCCTTTTTGTGCCCATTTTCATTTCTGCAATTCCAACCACAATCTGAGACATGTCTATCCTTTCATCATTTGCCGCTACTGCTCACATCTGCAGTTTGACAATAATTTGCATTTTATTTGTACACATTTTGTTTCTCTATTTTAAATATTTATACTGTATTTGTTATAACCGATTTTTGTATGCAATTCAAGTAGTTTTAATACAAAATCAAATATTTCATGTACTCATTATCTGATTTTTATTGTAATTATCACAACTCTTTATCTGTTTTTATAGATTGTTGTTGTCACTTTAAACAATTTTCATATATTTTATTGTGCTTTTTTATTGCAAAATATCCTAAAATGTAATAGAATATATTTGAAAACAAATGCAGCAAAATGCGCGTCAATTTTACTGTAAATTTTTATATTTAGAAAGGATGTTTTTAAAAATGACTAATTTACCAAAAATGAAAATAGGTATCGTTGCTGTCAGCAGAGACTGTTTCCCAGAGTCTCTCTCAGTAACAAGAAGACAGAATCTTGTAAAGGCTTACACAGACAAATATGATGCTGAGGATATTTACGAATGTCCTGTATGTATCGTAGAAAGCGAAATACATATGGTACAGGCTCTTGAGGATATCAAGAAAGCCGGATGTAACGCTCTTGTTGTTTACCTTGGAAACTTCGGTCCTGAAATTTCTGAGACACTTCTTGCAAAGCACTTTGACGGACCTAAGATGTTCGTTGCAGCTTCTGAAGAAGACGGACTTAACGGAGGTCTTATCGACAACCGTGGTGATGCTTACTGTGGTATGCTCAATGCAAGCTACAACCTTAAACTCCGCAATGTTAAGGCTTATATTCCAGAGTATCCTGTTGGAACTGCTGAGGAATGTGCAGATATGATTCATGAATTTGTACCTATCGCACGTACAATTTATGCATTAAGCAACTTAAAGATTATCAGCTTTGGTCCTCGTCCTCAGAACTTCCTCGCATGTAATGCTCCTATCAAGCAGCTTTACAACCTCGATATTGAAATTGAGGAAAATTCAGAGCTTGACCTTTTTGAAGCATTCAACAATCATGCAGGAGACGAGCGTATTCCTGATGTTGTTAAGGATATGGAAGCTGAACTCGGCAAAGGAAACAAAAAGCCTGAAATCCTTGAGAAGCTTGCTCAGTATGAACTTACACTTCTTGACTGGATTGATGCACACAAGGGTTACAGAAAATATGTTACTATCGCCGGTAAATGCTGGCCTGCATTCCAGACACAGTTTGGTTTCGTACCTTGTTATGTAAACAGCCGTCTCACAAAGAGAGGCATCCCTGTTTCATGTGAGGTTGATATTTACGGAGCACTCAGCGAATTCATCGGTACTGTTGCAAGTGAAGATGCAACTACTCTTCTTGACATCAACAATACTGTACCTGCTGATATCTATGACGCTGATATCAAGGGCAAATTTGATTACACACAGAAAGATACATTTATGGGATTCCATTGTGGAAACACAGCTTCAAACAAGCTTTCATTCTGTGAGATGAAATATCAGAAGATTATGGCTCGTTCACTTCCTATTGAAGTTACAAACGGAACTCTTGAAGGAGATATTATTCCTGGAGATATCACATTCTTCCGTCTTCAGAGTACAGCAGATGCTAAACTCCGCGGATACATTGCTCAGGGTGAAGTTCTTCCTGTTGCAACTCGCTCATTCGGTGCAATCGGTATCTTCGCTATTCCTGAAATGGGTCGTTTCTATCGTCATGTACTTATCGAGGGCAACTATCCTCATCACGGAGCTGTTGCATTCGGTCATTACGGAAAGACATTATACGAAGTATTTAAATACATCGGTGTAGATGTTGACGAAATCGGCTTCAATCAGCCTAAGGGAATGCTCTACAAGACAGAGAATCCATTCGCTTAATCTTTTGAAAGCTATTTTAATTGCAGTCAATTAACTTACAAATTGGAGGCGATGGCATATTGCCATCGCCTTTTTAAATATTGTATGTTTCCACAGACTGCAATGCTAATTGTTAACCTGTTAATTTGATGATTTAATTTATGTTATGAGAGGAGCTTATAATGAATTATTTAATTGGTATTGATTTAGGAACTTCATCAACAAAAACTGTTCTCTTTGATGAAGATGGAAACGTAATTGCTTCTGCCGGAAAAGATTATCCACTCTACACACCTAACAACGGATGGGCAGAACAAAAACCTGAAGACTGGCGCGATGCCGCTTTGGAAACTATCGCAAAAGTTGTAAAAGAATCGGGTGTCAGTGCAGATGACATCAAAGGACTTGGTATTTCAGGTCAGATGCACGGTCTTGTAATGCTTGATGAAAACGGCGACGTTATACGTCCTTCTATTATCTGGTGTGACCAGCGTACCGAAAAAGAGTGCGAAGAAATCACAGAAAAAGTCGGAGCTGAAAGACTTATTGAGATTACTGCAAATCCTGCACTTACAGGTTTTACTGCTTCAAAAATCCTCTGGGTAAGAAACAATGAGCCTGAAAATTATGCAAAGTGTAAACATATTTTACTTCCTAAGGATTATGTAAGATATATACTTACAGGCGAATTTGCTACTGAGGTATCTGATGCTTCAGGTATGCAGCTTCTTGACGTTCCAAAGAGACAGTGGTCTGATGAAGTCCTCGAAAAACTTGATATTGATAAAAATCTTCTTGCTAAGGTTTATGAATCACCTGAGGTTACGGGTACTATCTTACCTGAAATTGCCGAAAAAACAGGTCTTTCTACTTCAACAGTTGTTGTCGGCGGTGCCGGTGACAATGCTGCGGCAGCAGTTGGTACAGGTGTTGTTGAAGATGGTAAAGCCTTTACTACTATCGGAACAAGCGGTGTTGTATTTGCTCACAGCAGCAAAATTTCAATCGACCCTAAGGGACGAGTTCACACATTCTGCTGTGCTGTTCCCGGTGCATGGCATGTCATGGGCGTTACTCAGGCTGCCGGTTATTCACTTGCATGGTACCTCGACAATATGGGTGTAGGCTATAAAGATGAAGCAAAAGAAAAGGGCTGCAGTGTTTATGAACTTATAAATGCTGATATTGAAAAGACACCTATCGGTGCTAACAGACTTATCTATCTCCCTTACTTAAACGGCGAGCGTACACCTCACCTTGACCCTGACTGCCGTGGAGTTCTTTTCGGACTTTCAAGTATGCACACAAAGGCAGATATTGTTCGTGCCGTTATGGAAGGAATCAGCTACTCTCTTACTGATTGTAAGGATATTCTCTCTGAGATGGGTGTCGAAGTAAATGACATGATGGCTTGCGGCGGCGGAGCTAAGAATGGTGTTCAGCGTCAGATGATGGCTGATATGTTCGGATGCGATGTTAATACTGTTACTGCCACAGAGGGGCCTGCCCTCGGAGTTGCTATCCTTGCCGGTGTCGGCGCCGGTATCTATGACAGTGTAGAAAGTGCATGCCGTAAGATGATACATAAAGACCCTGCTAAGGAATGCAAGACAAATCTTGAGAACAAGGCTAAATATGATAAGTTCCATGAGATTTATAAAAACCTTTATGGATGCCTTAAGGAGCAGTATAAGGAGATTGCAAAACTGTAATTCTTCTTAAATTGACTTTTTGACGCAAGAAATGATATGAAATTTTAGACTTTGGTACGGTTCTTGCTTTATTTTCCACAAAACAACAGGGCAGAAACTTTTATTCTGCCCTGTTATTTTATATATATAATTTTTGTTTTTCTGTTAAAACATTATATCCCGCAAACAAGTTATCATACAAATAAATTAAATCGCATGAAGGTTTTTAAGTGATATATCCATAATCGGTGCTGAATGCGTGAGTGCTCCACTTGATACATAATCAACTCCGACATCAATTATATTTTTTATATTTTCTTTTGTGACATTTCCGGAACACTCTGTAAGTGCTCTGCCATCTATAACTTTTATTGCTTCTTTCATCTGCTCAGGTGTCATATTGTCAAGCATGATAATGTCTGCTCCCGCCTCGGCAGCTTCTCTTGCCATCTCGATATTTTCTACCTCAACTTCAATTTTATTTACAAATGACACATAGGCTCTTGCTCTCTTAACTGCTTCTGTGATACCGCCTGCTGCACCGATATGATTATCCTTTAACATAACCGCATCTGAAAGATTGTATCTGTGATTAGTTGCACCGCCGACTTTTACAGCATATTTTTCAAACAATCTCATATTCGGTGTTGTCTTTCTTGTATCAAGAAGTGTTGTCCTGCTTCCTTCAAGAAGTTTTACTATGCTGTTTGTATATGTGGCTATACCACTCATTCTCTGAAGGTAGTTGAGTGCTGTTCTCTCTCCTGAAAGAAGTGCTCGTATGTCACCTGTGACAACAGCCATAAGCTGTCCTTTTTTGACTTCATCACCATCTTTTACATTCATTTCAAACTCTACTGTATCGTCAAGAAGTTCAAATACTCTCTTAAATACTCCAAGACCTGCTATTATACCATCCTGCTTACAGATAAGCTGTACCTGTCCTTTCTGGTACTCTGGCATAACTGAATTTGTTGAGATGTCCTCACTTGTAATATCTTCTTCAAGTGCCATCATAATATATTTATCTGCATTTATTTTTAATGTAATAGGATCATTCATGTCTGCTTTTCTCCTTTTCTATCTCATTTAAAACAAGCTCTTTATACTCTGCTGCTATCTTTTCGTCATCATCATATACACTGACATCCAAATCTAAAATGTGTGTCTGTGCTTTTACCTCAAACTGTTCCTCTGTATCTTTCTTCATCTTCTCTTTTATCTCATCCGCTGCTCTCTCTGCAAAAACCATTGATTCGAGAAGTGAATTACTTGCAAGTCTGTTCTTTCCATGAACTCCATTGCATGATGTCTCACCGACAGCATAAAGTCTTTCCATACTTGTCTTGCTTGAAAGATTAACCTTTATTCCTCCCATAAAATAATGCTGTGCAGGAACTACCGGTATACATTCTTTTGTCGGGTCATATCCCTCTTCAAGACACTGTTTCATAATATTGGGGAAATGACTTCTGATGGTTTTCTCTGGTATTCTCTCCATTGAAAGCCATACAAACGGCTTGCCGTCCTTTTCCATCTGTCTGTGTATATCGGCTGTAACAATATCTCTTGGTCTTAATTCATCACAGAAGCGTTTTTTATTCTTGTCAAGGAGAATAGCACCCTCTCCTCTTACTGATTCTGAAATTAAAAATCTTCTTCCCGGCTTTTCAGAATATAAAGTAGTCGGATGAATCTGTATATAATCAATATGCTCCATTTCAATGTCATGCTTTAGTGCTATAGCAAGCGCATCACCCGTTATATGTCTGAAATTAGTTGAATGCTTATAAAGACCGCCGAGACCTCCACAGGCAAATACAGTATATTTTGATTTTATTATGCCAATGCTGCCATCTTCATTTTTTACCACTAAACCGTAACATTCATTTAATTTTTCATCACATACTATATCAAGCATTTTCACATGTTCCTGTATAGTAATGTTATTTCGCTTTAAAGCATTTTCCAATAAAGTGCTTGTAATCTCTTTTCCCGTTATATCCTCATGGTAAAGAATCCTTGGTCTTCCATGTCCTCCCTCTCTGGTAAATGCAAGTTCCTCTCCATCATGCTCAAAATCAACACCATAGTCGATAAGCTCTTTCGCAATCTTTCTGGATGAACGAATCATCACCTCAACAGAATCTTTATTATTCTCATAATGACCTGCCTTCATAGTATCTTCAAAGAACCCATCAAAATCATCTTCATCCCTTAACATACACATACCGCCCTGTGCAAGAAATGAGTCACTTTTGTCTGCCTCATCTTTTGTAATGACAAGTACATTTGTATTCTCCGGAAAATGGAGTGCACAAAACAGGCCTGCTGCTCCCGTTCCTACTACGACAACATCTGTTTCTTTTACCATATTATCACCTGACATCTGTTTCAGATGTCTATAACAGCCTACGCTGCCATCCTTTCCTTATATAAATTATAAATGAAAAATTTTATTTACAATGTATCGAGTATAGCATAAACCCATGTTTTAAGCAAGTTTGAGGTGAACTGTAAAATTTCATTTTTTGGTGTTAAACAAATAACACATTTTTAATTGATTTTATGTTCCTATTGTTGTATAATATATACAAAATGAGTATATTTTTTTAAGTGAAATTTTATATCTACATTTATTCAATAAGATATGTATTGGATAAGGATTGGAGGATGTTATGAACATAAGAGATTTTATGGACTTAAATAAGCTGCAGCAGATTCAGGATAGTTTTTCTAATGCTACAGGTCTTGCAGCTATAGCAGTCGATGATAAGGGAGAGTACATTACTGAGGGGAGCAATTTTACTGAATTTTGTATGAAATATACTCGCGGTTCAGAACTTGGAGGTAAAAGATGTAAAAAATGTGATACAGACAATACCGGTACATATTTCTGCCACTCAGGTCTTATGGATTTTTCTATTGACATTATGATTGGTGAAGAAAAAGTAGGTTCTGTTATCGGAGGACAGGTTCTTCCTTCTGAGCCGGATGAAGAAGAATTTAGAAAAAAAGCCATTGAACTTGGAATTGACCCTGATGCTTATATCAGAGCACTCCGCAAAGTTCCTATAAGAACAGAAGAACAGATTCGTTCATCTGCTGAACTCCTTGGTAAGGTCGTAAATCAGATTGTCACTGCTGAATACCTTAAAAATACAAATGGTGGAAAACTTGGTATCTTAAGCGAAGAAATAAAGAATGCTAATGCTATCATTCAGAAAATTAATACAAATACACGCTCGCTTAATTCTATTGCCAACAAACAGAAAATGCTTTCTCTCAATGCTTCAATTGAGGCAGCAAGAAGCGGAGAGGCAGGTGTAGGTTTTGCTGTTGTTGCTAAGAGCATGGGAGATCTTTCTTCTCAGTCAGCTACAATTTACAGTGATATTGAAAAGGCTGTTGCTGATATTACAACATCAATTGAGAAACTTGCATCACTTTTCGATGAGAATTAAATATTAAATTGCTTATTACTCATTTGAGTTTTACATATTTTGTTTTTTGTTTTTATTTTCAATGTGTTTCCTTTAAAAATAAGAGATGTGACAATTGCCACACCTCTTATTTTTATTTTGAATTTCTGTTTAATTTTAAATTTATGTTCAAAAAATCATATTACTAATACAATGAATAATTAAATTTTTTGTCAATATATCAAATATTTAATTCTCGTTGTACTAAAATCTGAAATCCCTTTTTCCGTCATGTAACTCTTTCAAATATTCCATAGCTTTGTTTCTTACATTCTCATTTGGAACTTTAAGTATTTCTTCTGCGATAAGTGCCTCGCCCTTTTTCTTCGTATCTTCTGATGCATAATCCTCAAGGTATTCTTTAAGTGTCATAAGTGCATTTGGCTGACAACAGTTTACAATCTGACCACTCTTTAAAAGTGACATAAATCTGTCACCCGTTCTTCCGGCTCTATAACATGCCGTACAGAAACTTGGAATATATCCAAGACCAATAAGCCAATTTACAACCTCATCCAATGAACGTGTATCGCTTACATCAAACTGTGTTGTTGTCTCATCTCTGACAGGTTCAACATATCCTCCTACGCTTGTACGTGAACCGCCGCTTATCTGTGAAATACCGAGATGAAGCACTTTTTCTCTAGTCTTTTGTGATTCTCTTGTAGATACAATCATTCCTGTATAAGGAACTGCTATTCTGATTACAGCAACAATTTTTTCAAAAATTTCATCTGGAACAGCATTTGAGAAATCTGCCGTATCAATATCATCGGCAGGGCAGATTCTTGGAACACTTATAGTATGCGGTCCTACACCGTGTACAGCTTCAAGGTGTTCTGCATGCATAATAATTCCAACAAGTTCATAAAGATATGTCTCAAGTCCAAACAATACTCCGAGACCTACATCATCAATTCCACCTTCCATCGCTCTATCCATTGCTTCTGTATGATATGCATAATTATGTTTTGGTCCTGTCGGATGAAGTTCTTCATATGATTTCTTATTATATGTTTCCTGAAACAAAATATATGTTCCGATTCCTGCTTCTTTAAGCTTTGCATAATCCTCAACTGTTGTAGCCGCAATATTTACATTTACCCGGCGGATGGCTCCATTCTTATGTTTAATACTGTAAATAGTCTTTATACTCTCAAGAATATACTCAAGAGGATTATTAACAGGGTCTTCTCCGGCCTCAAGTGCAAGACGCTTGTGTCCCATATCCTGCAATGCGATAACTTCTTTTTTTATTTCTTCCTGTGTAAGTTTTTTTCTTGCAATATGCTTGTTCTTCGCATGGTATGGACAATATACACATCCATTGACACAATAGTTTGAAAGGTAAAGAGGTGCAAACATTACTATTCTTCTGCCATAAAACTTTTCTTTTATGTCAATTGCGATTTTTCTCATCTCATCGTTGCACTCAGGAATATCACACTCCATAAGAACTGCAGCTTCTTTATGAGAAATTCCTTTTGCAAGTTTTGCCTTCTCAAGAATTGCATTTACAACTTCTTTATTGCTCTTATTTTTCTTTGCATATTCTATACATTCTAATATCTCAGTATCATCTATAAATTCTTCTGCATGCATCGATTTTGGATTGTAACTCATATTGTATCTCCTTTTCCAACTTTATTTTTTTGAATAGACAGCTTTTGCACTGACACCGCTAAGCATTCCAAGCTTTCCTGAAACGGTACTTATTATGTTATTTGGTGCATCCATAACAATACTTATTACAGACACATTCTTCTCTCTATAAGGCATTCCCATTCTTCCGATGATATACTTGTTATACTCATGTAAAAGTTCATTTACATCTGAAACACTATCCATATTTTCAATGATTATACCAAGTATCGCTATTCTGGTTTCCATAATTTATACCACACTTCCTTAACATAATAGTTTTACTTATAAATTTAATTTTAGGTAAATTTAAAAAAGTCATGTCCGGATAAGACATGACCTTAAATTTATATGCACCATAAATACAGCAATCAATATCTCTTTATTTTCGGTTGTAATTACCTTTTAACATAAAATATACTTAGATATAACTGCTGATTTCACTTTAAAATTTACTTTTCATGCCTTTACGTCAGGACGAACCTTTCGTTTCAGAACCTTGAATAGTATAACACTGTGATAAAAATTTATCAATAAGTTTTTTCGAATACTTTACGCTCATAGCACCACCAGTTTCCGTCATATAATGTACTTTCCCCTACTCTTTCAAAATTTAATTTTTTATAGGCTGAAAGTGCCTTTTTGTGCTTTTTATCTACAAGATAATGAGCACCTTTTATTCCTCTGTCAGCTATCACTTTTAGCACTTCTTCAAGCATTGCCGCTGCTATCTTTTTATTCTGCCATTCCTTTTTCACGACAAGTCTTGCTATTTCTACCGATGGTTTTAGTTTGTCACTCCAGCACGAAAGACCTTCTACTTCCTTGTCATCATCTATTGAGATTGCTCCGACTATCTCCCCTGTTTCCGTTTTCATACAAAACAAATCATTTCTTTTTAAGTCTTGCCTTGTTATCTCAATATTCGGATAATGTTCATCCCATGTACAATACTCTGAGCCTTTTGCCTGCTCATACAATTTTGTTATTTCTTCTATTTCATTTTCCGCTGCCTGATATAATTTTATGTTCTCTGCCATTTTTATTTCTCCAGTTTTTATTTCTTAAAACGCAGAATATATTTTTAAAATTGCACAAAGCATTATCTGTAATATAGCTGCCGACAATATTTCGTTAAACTTTATCTTTATTCTTTCGCAAAAAAAATCCCTCTACCAAAATCTTAAGATATCAGGGATTTTTATAACGTTCTTCTGTTTTCAAGCAATAAAATTTTATAATATAATCGGTGTGACAGGATTTGAACCTGCGACCTTTGCGTCCCGAACGCAACGCTCTACCAAGCTGAGCCACACACCGTTTTATTGCTTATAAGACATTCTATTTCTCACAAGCAATAAATATTATACTCCTTTTTTTACAATTTGTGAAGTATTTTCGTGAAAATAATTTTATTATGAAAATAATTTTATTAGCGTAACAGTACAGCCACACAAAAACAGTTCCATCGGTAGTTAAATTCTGCTGCCGGCATTCATATCGTGGTTAAATAATCTGTCCTCGGCAAGCTTTTCCCACTTTGTTCCCGGCATTCCGTAATTACAGTAAGGGTCTATGGCTATTCCGCCACGCGGTGTAAACTCTCCCATCACTTCAATATATTTTGGCTGCATAAGTTTAATAAGATCTTTCATTATAATATTCATGCAGTCTTCATGAAAATCACCATGATTTCTAAAACTAAACAGATAAAGTTTAAGTGATTTGCTCTCCACCATTCTCTTGTCAGGTATATATGCAATCTTTATTTTTGCAAAGTCCGGCTGTCCTGTTATCGGACAGAGGCTGGTAAACTCTGAACAATTAAATTTGACATAATAATCATTTCCCGGATGTTTATTTTCAAATGACTCTAAAACTTCCGGTGCATAATCGTCCGGATATTTTGTTCCCTGATTTCCTAAAAGTGTTATACTTTCTTCCTGTTCTCTTGTACTCATTCTAAATCCTCCGTTATATTATTATTTTAATCTTCTAATGCCGGGTCTTTTACTCCGTTAAGACTGAATGCCTCAGCCCTGTCTATGCATGTTCCGCATACTCCACATGGCTTTTCTCCGCCTTCATAGCAGCTCCATGTATATTTATATGGTACATTAAGCTCAAGTCCAATCTTTACAACTTCTGCCTTTGTCATTTTTACAAAAGGTGCTTCAACTTTAAGCTGATTTCCGCTTCCTATATAAATAGCGTCATTTATCGCATTATTAAAACTCTCCGAACAGTCAGGATATGCATTTCCTGCAGCATCATCAGCATGTGCTCCGTAATAAATCACTCCACAATCTTTTGACAATGCAATGCTTGCGGCAGTTGACAAAAATAATCCGTTTCTAAAAGGAACATATGTTGATACAGGTTTTCCGTCTGTCTTTTCAATCTGTTCAGCGTATGACTCTTTCGGTATATCAACATCAGAATGTGATAAAAGAGAACAATTACTATACTCAAATATTTTCTCAAGGTCAAGATAGATATGCTCTACCCCATAATATTTTACTATCTTGTCCGATGCTTCAATTTCCTTTGTGTGCTTCTGTCCGTATGAAATTGACAATGCAATAACATTATCCTTGCCATATTTGTCAATTGCCATACCAAGACAGGTTGTTGAATCAACACCGCCGCTGAATAATACTAACGCTTTCATTCTAATTCTCCATTCTCTGTATAATTTTTTATTGTAATCTCATATTAAGGCATACATCATCCTTAAATCTTCCGCTTAAGTTGTATGTCTTTGTTGTTGCCTGATTTTTCTTTATTCCTCTTGCTGTCATGCAGCTATGCGTTCCTTCTATTATAACTGCGACATCATCAGTCTCTAATATTTCTTTTAAAATCTCAGCTATATCTGAACCAATTCTTTCCTGAAGCTGTAATCTCTTTCCAACCATATCAGCAATTCTTGCAATTTTGCTGAGCCCTATAACTTTTCCTTTCGGCAGATATGCAACCGTAACTTTCATATCGTACATAAGTGCAAGATGGTGTTCACAATAACTGAATATATCTATGTCTCTTACTATTACCATATCGTCACTGTTCTCTGCACTACCCGCATCTTCATTAAATGTTTTGTTAAACATCTGGGCAATTTCATGATTTGTGTAATTCATCCCCTCAAAAACTTCTTCATACATTCTTGCCACTCTGTCAGGAGTTTCCTTTAATCCCTCTCTGTCAGGGTCATCACCGAGAGCCACAAGAATTCCCCTGATATGCTCCCTAATTGCCTCTGTATCTATCATGTTTTCTCCTTCCTGTGCACGCCTTTCGCACATTTCAAGTTTGGTCATAGCACGAACTTATAACTAAAAAAACTGCATATATTTTTTCAGTCTTTAAACACCTCTTTCATCGGGAGCCCATATAAATTTATGCATCTGAAGCTGCATCCGTACATCATTAAGTTTATTGTCCTTCAAAAAATCAACTATATCCGTAAGTTCTATCTTCCCAAAAACAGGACTGAATATTATATTTACTCTGTCAATAAGGTCATATTTTTCAATAATATCCTTTGCTTTTTTTAAATCATTCACTGAAGAAGCTACAAATTTTAATGTATCCTTTTTTCTGAGAATTTTAAAGTTTTCCAAATCCATGTATTTTTCCATGTCACTCTCAGGAAGTTTATAATCCATTGTAAAACTTGTATTTTCATATTTAAGAAACGGACTTAAATTTACACTTCCGTTCGTCTCAATTTCCACTCTTATATCCTTCTCATCTGAGAATAATTTAAGAAGTTTATCTGCATCCTTTTGCAAAAGCGGTTCACCACCGGTAAGCGTAACATTTTTTATGCCGGATTTTTTTACTCTTTCAACAATCCGGTCTGCTGTCATCTCTTCAAATTCACAATCTGCCTCATTTGCCCACATTGTATCACAATAATTGCATGAGAGATTGCAGCCTTTCATACGCACAAATACAGCAAGTTCACCGGCTCTCATACCCTCACCGTTTATGCTCTCAAAAATCTCAACAACTTTAAAACTCACTTTGCTCCCCTTTCATGTTTTTGTATTCTTTATTTTCATTCTGAATAAGTGGCACAATTATTTGGTGTCTCATACACACAAACCTTGCTTACGTTATATCCCTTCTTTTTTACCTCTTCAAAAAAGAACTTAGAAAAATTTTCTGCTGTCGGACGAAATTTTACAAAAATCATCCTGAAATTTTCTTCGTTAAGTGCCTCAATTGTTTTTTCCTTAAGAGTTCCCTCCTCAACGATAAAAGCATGGTCATAAAAGTCCGTAATCTCTTTTACATCTTTCTTTAAATCACCAAAATCAACGCACATTCCTCTCTGCTGCCCCTCCGAAATAAGCTTTTCGCAGGCAACATCAACTACTACTCTCCAACGATGACCATGTAAATTTGAACATTTTCCTTCATAGCCGTGTAAAAAATGTGCCGAATCAAAACTGTTTTCTACTGTAAGATAATACATTTTTCCTCCTGTTGCAAAATATACTTTTTTTGATTTAAACAATAAAAAGACAGACATAAAACCGTCTGTCTTTAATGATATTATATCTTATGACTGATTAGCGTTTATTCAATCAGTTAGTTTTTTATCAAAATATAAATAATACCTAATAAATACAGCCCTAGTTTTATTTATAGACAGGATGGTACTAATGAACTGTCTTTTATAATTTTATATACTTAAAGTCTCGTTTTGAATTTTATTTTCAATCCAAAACGAGACTTACTATATCACATATTAAAAGTTAAGTCAACTTCACTTCAGCCTTTTTTCTGACATTCGGTCAAAATGAAAAGCTGTCGTATTTTATGATTAATTACATTACCATCTTAACTTCTGTTACATCTGTGAGTTTGTCAGCCGGGATGTAGTTGTCATCCTGCTTTTCACCATTGATGTAGAACTCTTTAAATCCATTCTGTGCACCGTTTGGATTTTCAACTTTAATGATAACTTTCTTTCCACGGAAGTTTTTCTCAAATGAGAATTCTTTCCAGTCTGAAGGAACTGTTGGAGCTACACGAAGTCCGTCAAGGTCAGGGCGCATTCCGCAGATACCCTCAACGCATCCTACCATGCATGTAGATGCTGTACCTGTAAGCCAATGAACGTGTGAACGTCCGTGGAATGGGCTTTCATCACCTTCTGTATACTGTCCGTGTACATATGGCTCAAGTTTACGAATCTCTGCCTGATCATTCTGTGATGATGGTGAGCTTTCCTCAAAATATTTGAATGCTTCGTTACCATTTCCTAAAAGTGCCTCTGCAAGTATAAGCCATCCCTGTGTCTGAGAGAAAATACCACCATTTTCTTTTGTTGAAGGAGGGAAAAGTCCTGCAAGTGCACCATCAAAGTAATGGTCAACATATGAAGGAGCCATAATCTTTGCACCGTATGCTGTGTTAAGTTCTCTGTCTACAGATGCCATAGCCTTGTCAGCCTGCTCTCTTGTTGCAAGACCTGAAATAACAGACCATGTCTGAGGATTTAACCACATACTTGCTTCAGGGTCTTTCTTAGAACCGATAAGTTCTCCAGTCTCCTTAAATCCACGATTGAAACGGTCATCTTCCCACCAGAGTTTGTTAATCTTTTCTCCGATTTCTTTCTGTGTCTTGTCAAGATAAGCAATATATTCTGTATCATTCTTCTTTTCAGCAAACTTACGCATAATTGTGAATGCATAATAAAGCTGCATAGCAACGAATGATGACTCTCCGTTCTTTCCAAGTCTCAAGCAGTCATTCCAGTCTGCATGAAGTCCTGCCGGAAGTCCATGTGGTCCAAGGTGATTCATAGAGAAGTCGATAGCTCTCTTTAAGTGCTCATAAACACTTGCTTTTTCCTCGATATTTGACCATGTGATTTCCTCATCCATGAATGCAAGATTTCCTGTCTCAGATACATATTTGTAAACTGTAGGGAAAAGCCATAGTGCATCATCTGCACGATATGCTGGATGTCCCGTCTCTCTTACATAATCAGGGTCATCCGGTGTTCCCTCATGACCTGCACGCTCGTCATGGTCAAAACGAACAAGCGGAAGTCCGCCGCCATTATCAACCTGTGCCGAAAGCATAAATCTGATTTTTTCAAGAGCTGCTTCAGGGTCTGTATGAATAACACCCTGAATATCCTGAACAGTATCACGATATCCATATCCGTTACGCTCTCCGCAGTATACAAAAGATGCTGCTCTTGACCATGTAAATGTAAGGAAACACTGATATGCATTCCATGTATTTACCATGCTGTTAAATGCTTTGCTTGGTGTATTAACCTTGAAGTTCTCAAGTTTTGAATGCCAATATTTCTTTAATTCATCAATTTCTTTATCACATACCGATACATCTTCATATGAAGCAATAATTTCATCTGCAACAGACTCTTTATGTCTTCCTAATATAAATGCAAGCTCTTTTGTCTCGCCTGGTGCTATCTCTAATGCTGTATGTAACGCACCACAACTGTTTTCATTGTAATTGCATACTCCGTCACACTCACCTCTCTCTACTGCAACAGGATTGCCATAGTCATGATAAAGACCTATAAATGCTTCCTTGTCACCGTTGTAAGATGTAACAGGCTGTCCGGCAAGTCCAAAAAATCTTTCTTTTCCGTTGCTTCCATCCGGACCCTTGTACCAGTTAAGATTTATCTGCTGATAAATTTTATTTTTTCTGAAACTTGTGTTTGTAGTACATAATGTATACTGAAGATTTACCTGATCCTGATTATAATTATCATCATTTGAAAGCTCAGCATATCCGAAAACTGAAATCTTTCTAGGCTTGTCTGAATTGTTTGTAACCTTTACACACCATACTTCATATACCTTATTGAGCGGTACATAATACATAGCCTCTGATTTGATACCGGCATATTCTGCAAACATCTTTGTGTAAGCTGTTCCATGATGAACCTCACTCTTATATTCGTTAAGGTCTTTTCCGACAGGCTGCCATGATGCTGACCAATAATCACCGTTCTCATCATCTCTAAGATAAATATAACGTCCCGGTGTATCATCACTATTGAAATGATAACGAAGGATACGTCCGTTTGCTCCACTCTTTACAAAGCTGTATCCACCTGCATTGTTTGAAATAATAGCTCCGTACTCAGGTGAACCAAGATAGTTACACCATGGTGCCGGTGTATTTGGCTTTGTAATGACATATTCTCTGTTTTCTTCATCGAAGTAACCAAAATTCATTTTAATAATTCCTCCTTAAAATTGATAATATCGCAGAATTCCTAAATCAATAATAATATGATTTTCAGCTTTCTTTTTTCATCTAAATTTTCTCTTTAATAATTACCAGATAGGTTTCATCCGTATAATACAGGCTAACCTTAACTTCTATTATATGTTAGCCACCAAATGAGTGTCAACATATATTATTGCATTTTATAATACTATTTTGATGTATATAAATCAAAAAAAACTTACAAAATTTTGTTGTTTCTGTTAAAATATAAGTATACATTACATAAACAACCGAATATTCCCGTTGTTTTAGAATTGAAATTTGTACTGTGATTTCAATTCTATTTATTTGACACAGTACAGAAAAATTGGAGGATTATTATGTTTGAAACAGGAAATGTTGTACTTCATCCTACTGAAGGAGTATGTGAAATCGATGATGTACGCTCTGAACGATTTGACGGTTCAAAAAAACGCACATATTATGTGATGCATCCTCTGTATGCAAAAATCAAATCAACTCTTTTTGTCCCTGTAGACAGTAATAAAATATTACTTCAAAAAATGCCTACCAAAGAAGAGATAATCGAACTTATCAAATCTGTATCAATCACGGACATAGAATGGATTGAAAACTCAACACTCAGAAAAGATGCTTTTATGCACATTATTTACAACGGTGACACCAAAGAGATAGTTGCACTTATAGCAAAACTGCATATCAGAAAAAATGAAGTTGAAGCTAACGGTAAGAAATTTTCGGCAACAGACTCAAAAATATTAAAAGAAGCCGAGAAAAAAGTGTATCAGGAATTTTCATATGTTCTTGACACGGACGAGGAAAATATCCCAGATTTTATACTTAGGTATCTAAATATATAATATAAGTAATACACTTATGATGTACTTATTTAAAAAAATATTTTTATAAAAAGCCGATAGGTGACAAGTTAAACAGGTTATAATTTTATATCTTACACTTTTCTATAATCCGCTTAACAGTTACTTATCGGCTTTACAATTTGTATTAAAATTTTGTAATTTATTTTAAATTTAAATAATTATTTATTTTATGTTCCAATGTCTACTTCTGAAAGAACTTTTTATTTACTGCATTAACAAGTGCATGTATTGATGCCTTGATAATATCTTCATCTGTTCCGACACCCCATGTAAGATTATCATTTTCATCAGTTATTCCCACATAAGACATTGCCTGTGCATTTGAATTTTTTGAAAGCGAATGCTCTTCATATTCTGCAAGATGATAAACAATGTCGTAATGCTTGCGAATTGCCTTACTTACAGCATTCAAACGACCATTACCAAGTGCTTCTACAACCTGTTTCTTACCATTTTCTTCAATTGTAACTTCTGCCTTTATTCCATCTGCAACCTGTACGAAATGACACTCAGGAATATCAAATTTCTTATCGATATTTTTATAATTCTTGCGGAATATCTCAAGCATATCATTAGGACTAAGCTCTGCATGAGCATGGTCTGACACGCCCTTCATAAGATATCCTACTTCCTCACGCATCTTATCAGGAATCATAAGTCCGAAGTTCTGTTTAAGAACATATGCAACTCCACCTTTTCCTGACTGGCTGTTTATACGAATTACATCTGAATCGTAAGTTCTTCCTACATCCTTAGGGTCAATTGGAAGATAAGGAACTGTCCAGTATTCCTCTTTTCCTTCCTCACGGCAAGCCATTCCTTTTGATATAGCATCCTGATGTGAGCCTGAAAATGCTGTAAATACAAGTTCTCCGGCATATGGCTGACGCATTGAAACTTCCATCTGTGTAAGTCTCTCATATGTATCTTTTATTTCCTGCATATTGCTGAAATCAAGTTTTGAATCAACTCCATGAGAATGAAGATTCATTGCCATTGTCACAATATCCATATTTCCTGTTCTCTCACCATTTCCAAAAAGTGTACCTTCAATACGATCTGCACCTGCAAGTACACCAAGCTCAGCAGTCGCAACACCTGTTCCACGGTCATTGTGAGGATGAAGTGACAATACAACATTTTCTCTGTATTTAAGATTTTTGCTTACATATTCTGCCTGGCTTGCAAATACATGCGGCATTGCGTTTTCTACTGTAGTAGGTATATTTATTATAGCCTTTGCATCAGCTTTTGGCTGCCATACATCCAAAACAGCATTACAAACTTCAACCGCATAATCCATTTCTGTTCCATGGAAACTTTCAGGACTGTATTCAAATCGAATATTTCCTTTTACATCCTTTGCAAGTTCTTTAAGAAGTTTTGCTCCGTCAACGGCTATCTGTTTAATCTGCTCTTTTGATTTTTTAAACACCTGCTCTCTCTGTGCGACAGATGTAGAATTGTATACATGAACAATTGCGTTAGGAGCACCGTCAATGGCTTCAAATGTTTTCTTTATAATGTGTTCTCTTGCCTGAGTAAGAACCTGAACCGTAACATCATCAGGAATAAGTTTTCTCTCAATAAGTGTTCTAAGGAACTTATACTCTGTCTCAGATGCAGCCGGAAAACCTACTTCAATTTCCTTAAATCCGATTTTTACAAGCATCTTAAAAAATTCAACTTTCTGCTCAAGACTCATCGGCTCAATAAGTGCCTGATTTCCATCACGAAGATCAACGCTGCACCATATTGGTGCCTTTTCAATAGAATCCTTCTTCACCCAGTCGTAACACTCAACAGGTGGCATAAAATAACTTTTCTGATACTTTTCAAATCCCTTCATTTTATTTCCTCACTTTCTCTATTTTAAACTTAAAATTTTGACTATTTTTGTGTGCCGGAGTTGTTTTTATTTCATACTTACATAAAGTAAAAAATGGCAAAACCAACGTTTTCCTATAATCAAAAAAACTCGTCTCTACATATCTTATATATAGAGACGAGAATATATCAATAATTATACTCACGCGGTACCACTCTTATTCATGAAAAATCATGCTCTCACCAGGTACATCAAAAAATCAATACCCTTCCCTCGTAACGGTAGGTCTCCGTCCTAATCTACTTTGATAAAAAACTAAAGCATGTTCTGCTCTTTTCTTTCATCGGTTCAACCGGCTGCTCAAAGGTGAGTTCCCTGCTTCACTTCTACTGTTTCACATCAACCAACAGCTTTCTGCATTCCGTTCGACAGTTACTATTCCTTGTCACTGCATTTCAATTGATACTATAACACAATCTTTTTTTCTTGTAAAGTTAAAAATCAGTTTTTATCTTCTTGACTTTCAGTCAAGAAGCATCCCTCGCTTCCAGCTCGGTCAATTCCTATTTTCCCAATTGTTCACAGACTATTAATAATTCCGCTCTGCGTAATTATTAATGGATTTTGGCAATGCTTCGCATACTAAATTGTCAAAATCTGCATGTTCTACTTTCTTCATACGGAATTTTCAGTTCTGAAAATTCCTATTTTTCAAGCTGTTCACAGACTTTCATTAATATCGCACATTCAAGTCGTTTTTTCATTATCTTACATGAAAGTTCATATGCATTGTGAATGTCTCCATTGTAGATATAATTGTTGGCATTACATCCGCCGCTGCAATAAAACTTCGCCCAGCAGTCACGGCATGTAGGTTTGGAATATACATGACATCCCGCAAATTCTTTCTTTATATCCTCATTAAATGTGCCTTCTTCAAGATTTCCCATCTTGTATTCTTCGTGTCCTACAAACTGGTGACATGGATAAATGTCTCCATCAGGTGTGATTGCTACATATTCATTTCCGCTGCCGCATCCACGAAGTCTCTTTATTACACAAGGTCCCTGGTCAAGATCTATCATAAAGTGGAAGAAGTTTATAAATCCGCCATTTTTCTTAATATCTGAAATCTTGTCGACAAGTTTGTCATACTCAGCATAAATCTTATCGAGATCTTTTTCTGTAATAGCATATTCGACACTCTCATCTTCCATAACAGGCTCAACTGAAACCTGATCAAATCCCTGCTCATAAAGGTGAATTACATCTTCCGCAAAGTCAAGATTATAGTTTGTATATGTTCCACGCACATAATATTCCTTGTCTCCACGCTTCTCAACAAGTTTTTTGTAATTCTTTACTATGCGGTCATAACATCCTGTTCCGTCAACTTTTACTCTCATTCTGTCATTCACTTCTTTTCTACCGTCAATTGAAAGAACGACATTTGACATTTCTTTATTTATGAAATCAATCTTTTCATCATCAAGAAGCATACCGTTTGTGGTGATTGTAAAACGGAACTTTTTGCCGTATTCCTCTTCCTTGCTTCTTGCATATTCTACTATTTCTTTTACAACGTCCCAGTTCATGAGAGGTTCTCCGCCAAAGAAATCAAGTTCAAGATTTTCTCTTCCTACTGATTTTTCCAAAAGGAAATCTATGGCCTGCTTTCCTACACTAAGTGGCATAAGCTTTCTTCCCGTTCCGAAATCTCCTGTCGATGCAAAACAGTATTTACAACGAAGATTACAATCATGTGCTATATGGAGACACATTGCCTTTATAGGTGACTCAACCTTTGTATCTGCAAAATCACCATAAACATCATCTGAAAAAAGAAGTTTTTCATTGTAAAGTTCTACAATCTCTTTATATGTTTCATCTATGTCTTCTGCAGAATATTTTTCTAAAAGTTTGTCCTTAACCTCTTTAGGACATTCTGCATCAAACGGCGGCTTCACATAATCAAGCATATCATACGTAATATCATCGATCACATGTACTCCGCCACTATTTATATCCAATAAAATATTTACATCTTTCGCTTTAAACTTATGAATCATTATAGTCCTCATTTCCGAGCAATCTGTTGCGAAAAGGCAATGTACATCTCAATCTACATCTGCCAGAAAACTATTTGCTTTTGCTCTGAAACAAATAGCATTTTACCAATAATCTCTAAATTTCAGACAAGTGAATGGCTGCTACGAAACTCCGTAACAGCCATCATTATCTGTTTTTAATTATAAGACAAATTATTTGTTGTCCTCATTTGCACATTTCTGATTTCCTACTGTACATGAAGTCTTACAAGCTGACTGACAAGATGCCTGACATTTACCACATCCGCCTTTTTTTGCTGTTGCACTTAAGTTTGCCTTATTGATTGTCTGAATATGTTTCATCGTAATCGTTCCTCCATTTTTTTTATTTTGTATTTATATACAAAAATAGTTAGATACATATATATTAACACATTTTGAGAAAAAAACAACCTTTTGACCAAAATCTACCAACATATTTTTATTTTTGCAGGACATACTACTATCAAGATAAGAAATAAATCTTATCTGACACCCGAAAGATATCAATTGCTGTATATAAAAATTAAATTTCATTTTCACAATGAATATTTTATTTACAGGAAATCAAATCTCTCGGACATCTATAAAAGGAGGAAAAAGATATGTCAAATAGTAATCAGAGTTCAAGAATGGAAGTTCCACAGGCAAAAGAAAGCATGGACAAATTTAAGATGGAGGTAGCCAACGAACTTGGTGTTCCATTAAAAAACGGTTATAACGGTAACTTAACATCCGCACAGGCAGGTTCTGTAGGTGGTGAAATGGTCCGCCAGATGATTAAAAAGCAGGAACAGGCTATGTCAGGAAACAGCACATCAGATGAGACTAACTAATATAAAAAGTTATCTCCGGATGTCAAAAATCTCTGTTAATTATTCATCGGTTTAAAAACAAACCTAAAATCGAATAATTAACCAATAATTCAGGAGCATGCCATAAATTTGTATGACATGCTCCTGTTCGTTATTACGAAATTTTCAAATATACAGAAAAGATACACTTAATCATGATATAATCAACGAAAAAATACTAATAAACATATACAAAAAACTCGCATAAAATCAAGAAATAACAGCCGGATATTTTAGCGTTTCACTGTCATTTTGAATAATATCTTTCATTTCTTTAAGTAATATCTCATTTTCATCATGTTTCTTTATGGCAACACGACAATACCCATGCATTATGCCATCAAAATTGTCACAGTTTCTGATAAGAATATGTCTGTCAAGAAGTTCTTGATATAACGGAATATCTGACTGGAAAAAGATAAAATTTGCCGAGGGCTCATATACTTTGAACCCCATCTTTTTCATCTCCTCATACATGTATTCTCTCTCCCTGAATACATACTTTCTCGACTCCTCAACATAATCTTCATGATGAACTACCTCCTTTCCGGCAAGCTGTGCTACCGCAGATACATTCCACGACGGAAGCTGTACATTCACGGCGTGTATAAGGTCTACATCACTTGTCATGGCATATCCGATTCTTATTCCCGGAAATGCAAATATTTTTGTAAGTGCATTTAATATTACAACATATGGATTGTATGGTATAAGCCCTTTTCTGGTATGCTTTTTATAGTCTTTTACAAAATCCATAAAGCATTCGTCTATAACCACATATATCCTGTTCATCCTGCAATATGTAATAATATCAAGCATTAAATCAGGCTCAATAAGCTTTCCTGTCGGATTGTTTGGATTGCACAAAAATACCATGTCAAGTTCCGGCGTGAGATAAGACATTATATCCTCTGCCACAATAAAATCCCTTTCGGGCGCAAGCTGATAATATACAATCTCAGAATCATTTGCTCTGAGTGCCCTTATATACTCTGAAAAACTGGGTACAACGACAAGTGCTTTTCTTGGTCTTATGGCACGTACCAGTCCATAGATAAGCTCAGACGCCCCATTTCCGCACATTATCTGATGCTCACTAATATTTTCCTTTAATGAAATAGATTTTCTAAGCTCATAACATGTTTCTTCAGGATAAACCTGACATATATTCCCCAAATTTTCTTTTAACTTTTCTTTTACATCTTCCGGCATCCCCAATGGATTTGTATTTACTGAAAAGTCATACTTGACTGCCTCATTGTAAATATTTCCGCCGTGTCCTTTTGAATACATTTTATTCCCCTTTTACATTTTAATAATAATTTGTCTCTACTGATATATTATACTATTATTCAGTATAAAAAGCTATAAAACTCACAATAACTTTATAAATAATATAAAAATTATTGTGAGTTTTTTATAAAAATCCCATTCGCTATATAATCATTTCATTTTCGGCTTAAATATAAGTGAAGCTATATACCCAAATATGAGTGCCGCCGACACTCCGACTGAACAGGCTGTAAAACCACCCTTAAACAATCCGATAAATCCTTCTTTATCTATCGCTTCTTTCATACCTTTCCAAAGAGTGTTGCCAAATCCAAGCAGCGGAACTGTCGCTCCTGCCCCTGCCCATTTTGTAAACGGTTCATAAATTCCAACTGCTCCAAGCACTGCTCCAAGACATACGAGTATTACCATAATTCTTCCCGGAAGAAGTTTTGTATTATCCATAAGAAGCTGAACAGCAACACATATAAGACCACCGACAACAAATGCTAATACATAATTCATCTTATTTTGACCTCCAGAACACTTATTACTGACTTTCACCCGAGCACTCAAACACAACTGCATGAGCAATCCCCGGTACACTGTCGCCCTCATTGAAACTGACAGGCGACAGCAATGCACCTGTTGGAACAAAAAGAACCCGCTGCCATGTTCCTTTTTCAAGCATTTTTACAATATATCCCGCAAGCATTGACGCACTGCATCCGCATCCGCTTCCGCCTGCCTGTATTTCCTGCTCTCTTGAATATATCTCTATACCGCAATCCATATATCTATCGGCTATATCATACCCTTTACTTCTCGTTATATCCAGCAGTATATCCTTTCCTACAAGTCCAAGGTCTCCGGTAATTATCTTATCGTACCACTCCGGCTTTCTCCCATTATCTATAAAATTCTGTACTATCACATTTCCTGCTGCCGGTGCCATGCATGCCCCCATGTTCATGCTGTCCTTCACACCAAAATCCACTATTTTTCCGGTTGTAATACCGGTAATATGAACTTTGTTTTTATCAGACATATTTGCTTTTTGTGCCATCTTTTCTGATGAAATTATAACAGCACCACTTCCCGTAACAGTCCATGTAGATGCCATCTTTCGCTGACTTCCGTACCCTAAAGGAAATCTGAACTGCTTTTCGGCACTTGCAAAATGACTTGATGTAATCGCAAGAATATTGTCAGCATATCCTCCGTCAACAAGCATTGATGCAATTGAAATTGATTCACCCATTGTAGAGCATGCACCGTAAATTCCAAACATCGGTATCTCAAGTTTCATAAGACCAAAAGACGATGCCATCAGCTGTCCCAAAAGGTCTCCCGCAACAATATAACGTATATCCTTTTTTTCAAGACCTGATTTAGATAACGCTTTATTTGCCGCCATTTCCTGAAGTTTTCCTTCCGCTTCCTCCCAGCACTCACAGCCTGCCTTATCATCATTTAATATTTCATCAAAGAATTTCCCGTAAGGTCCCTCTCCCTCTTTCTGCCCGACAATCGCTGCCGATGACATAATATAAGGAGGATTTTCAAACCTTACACTCTGCTTTCCTATCTGCTTTTCCAAAATAGTTCCTCCACATATTTTAAGAAATTTATTTGCTGCCTGCCGCACCCAAAGTGTGAACAGCAACAATTTATTTATTAGTTATCTTAAAAGTAGAGTACCCATTTTTTTCATATTCATACATTTATCTATATAAATTAAGCAGATCTATTTTTCCCAACGAATCTTTAAATAAGGTTCTATTGTATCAATAATCTGCTCCGCCTTTTGAATCTGTTCTTCAACCTGTGTCTTAGAAATAACAAAAAAATCTTAATAATCAGCTTTTTCTCTTAATCTAAATGCTTTATCAATTTTTTTAGAAATATCTTTTTCAAATATTTTATTTTTAACATAATTTTTATTAAAATATGCAATCACGCCAGAATGTTTGCTTGAGTCAAAACCATCTAATGCTGTAACCGAACGAAGTGCATGAAATATAGCATAATACGACATGTTTACTGCAGCTTTATACTTTTCTGCTTTAAACATTACTTTTGCCGTATCCAAATCATCCTTTGCTATTTCATAACGATACCTTGATAAATCTATTACGCTGCCTTCCACAAAACGACCCCCTCATTTACATTGTGATAAAAAGGTATTGTCTTCTCCCATTTATTAAAATCATCAATATCAATATCGATTACTGAAAACACTTATTCCCCATGGGCATGGTAATTCTGGATGACTTCTTCATCTGTCATTCCGGTGTCTGTCCACCATGTATCGACTTCAATATCGGCTGTAAAAAGGAATTGACCGTATTTATCAACTGTCCGCTCCATTGTTTATATAAGCAATTTATCACCATATTTCTTCAACTGACTCTAAAAGTTTTTCAGCTTTCTCAATCTGCATTTTATACCTTTTTTCTATTTTTCTAATATCTTTTGACATCTTTTTTTGCACCTTAACATCTTCTTTTTCAGATGCATTATCAACAACAATCATATTTACCTGTTCCGGCGTCAATTCAATCAATCCTGTCGACCCCGAATAAAAACAATCAATCTGTTCCCTGCCGAAACCGCATCTTAAATAATCAGTCAGATAGTATGGATCAATCTTCTTTTTGTCTACCCTAATTATCGTTACATGTCCATCTGCAATTGCAGGAATATCCTTATCAAAAACACAACACTTTCCAAGTGTCCCATCTCCGGTCGAAGCTAATAAAATATCGCCCTTTTTTATGATATTTCTGTTTTCACCACTATCTTTAGCTTTCAAAACATACTCATCATACAAGGATTTTTCAATCCAATCCGAATCAGAAGTTATCACAATTTCACCAAATCTGCTAATATTACTTCCCGCCTTAACAACTAATGCATAGCCATCTTTTTCATCCACATAACATTCTGAACAAGGACTTATACCCCTTGAAGTACCAATTATATTTAAATCCTTTATAGACAAACATTTGCTTTCCAAAAGATAATTTAACTTATTTCTAAATTTTGGTTTCCAATACTTATAGTCCAACCTAAAATCACTATCAGCAGCAATATCTTCAGACCATATATCATAAGCCTTCCAATGATATCCTTCCCTTGTCTCGCCTAAATCGGTATTTAACACTTTTTTTCTGATATCATCATAAAAGAGCTCATAATCAAAATTCCTTATTTTTTCTCCTGAACCTATATACCCTAAAGAATCTATTTCACAGAATGTTATTTTATAATTGTCATCAAGATCAACATTAGTATTCTTTCTTTTTTCAAGATATAAAACACTCGATTTTACATTTATCTTATTAGGCTTAAATGTCTCTATAGGTAAATTAAGAACAGCTTTAACAATACAGTGAGTTAATATGTATTTTCTTAATTTAGAACCCTTTCCGGTATTAAGCACTCCTTCGTCAATCACAGTACATATTTCTCCTCCCGGCACTGTGCAATCAATCATTTTTTGTAAAAATAAATATTGACCTTTTGTTGAATTCACCTTAAATTGCTGCATATCATTTTTTGTCAATGACTCACCTTCTGATGTTCCAAAAGGAGGATTCGTCATAATCAAATCGCAATCCGGTTCTGCTGAATTCCAATTTTCTGCTAAAACAGATAAACTATCCTCATGAATAATATGTGTATGACCATCTCCAGCTATTATCATGTTCATTTTAGCTGACGCTGCAACACCTTTATTTGCATCTGAACCATAAAAAATTTCTTCTTTAATTTTCTTTACACCATGTATATAACTTTCATTTGTAATATCACGCTTTTCTCTTTTTTCCTGTAGCTTGCTCAATGCTTCCTGCATTAAATAAACTAAAAAACCACCTGTTCCACATGCCGGATCCAGCACCTTTAAGCTACTGCCCATAAGAACAGAATTGACTATTTTTTCTTCTCCAATCAAACAAGACATAACCTTTACCAATTCTCTTGGCGTAAAATACTGGCCTAATTTCTTTCCTTTCAATGTCGCTCTGACATAATACTCAAAGGCAGCCCCCTTTGAATCAACACTACAATCACAAAAGGACACTGAGGCTAAATCCTTTACGAGCTCCAAATATGTCTTTGGATTTTCTAATTTTAATGGTTCTTTTAATACATCTCCATAAGAAGTATCAGCTATAATCTGCTCAATCATGCTTCTTATAGCATCTTTAACCTGATCCGCATTGTGTATCGGTATCTCCGCCAATTCATAAAATCTATAAGAATATGGCAATAAAAAATCATCCTCTAAATCGTTTTTTTCTTCCAGCAGCTTAAGAAATAACAATTTTGAAAAGTCTGCAAATGCGTTATCTTCATCTTTTTCTATTTTACGAATAGTATTATGCCCTTTTGCAAAAAGAGCATTTAACTGCCTCAATGGTAAACCCTGTCTAAATGGCAGAGACTCATCATTTGAAATATTTATAATAATTTCATCAGGATTTTTTCTAAGCATCCTCACAACTTTTTCAATCTGATCTCTACTAGGAATCTTATCTGATCTCTTACCATCCCAAATAATCCTCTGCTTATTCTTAACATTGTAACACTGTATATCCTTTCCATTTGTAACAACCACAAACGGAGCATCTATCTCTTTTGAACAACCATACGATATCGCCTGGTCTCGATCTTTTTGTGTCAAATTCTTTCCTATTCTTTTTGCTTCAATCAAAAATAAAGGTTTCTTCTTTCCTAATGTCACTAAAATATCTATAAACCCCTTCGTATATCTATCAGAAACTGAAACTGCAGTTTCAAAATCAAAATCCTGCTCAACATCATAACCTCTTCTTTTAAGATATGGCAAAATTTTCTTTATCACAGTCTCTGTTTCCGTATTAATTCTCCCCATATTTTTTCCTCCCTGCTGTCTATATATAAGTCTACAATCAATCCTTTCGCAAACATTTGTTTGTTGTGTCCATATAATATCATGAATGTGTTTTTGCGTCAATAATTAGTACTCAAAAATTTCACATAACACAACCACTTTTACGGCATTGCATGACAAGGTCATAAATTTTATTGATATGCTATCCGTAGAGATATTTTGCGCTTACTCCTTACAGGGTACATTATAGATCATAATACTTTATACTTAACAACAAAAAACACTCCAGAATATTTTGATATCATCTCCACATTCTGAAGTGCCTAATTGTTATAAATCTGTCTTTGAATAGTAGATTGCCTGGTTATAAGCTTTGTAAACTATTACAATGTAACTCTTTTTCAAGTTCAACTATCTGTTCTATTGTTAATCCAGTGTATGTTGATATTTCTTCTGATGATAATTTTCCTGCTTTTATCATCCTTACTGCCGATTGTTTATTCCCTTGCTCTATTCCTTGCTCATATTTTTCCTGATAATTCATCTGCAATGTCATATAATCAAGCCTCCATTTCTCATTTCTTCTGACTAAATCAACTGCATGTTCTAACTCTTTTGTAAAATCATCATCCGGTTGTGCGCCATCTATATAATCAAGCAACCTCTTTAACTCAGGTGTCACATCATCCATCGTTCCTTTTGTGTTTAGAATAATCTTTACGGTATCATCACCAAGCGGTAATTGTAGATTTTCAATACAGCGATTTTCAAATGTGTATATGTGTCTTCCCTCTCCAAACAAATCGAAAGTACATACAAAAATCACAAAGCTTTTCTTTAGATTTTTATAATTCTCGCCTTTTTCTAATATGTTTAAATCGATCATTCCCTGATAATAGCGTGTTCTCTTTGGCAGATTTCTATTCTCGACAGTCTGCATCTCTACATTGTACACTGTATTTTCTGCATCTTCCACATAAATATCCAACCGAACACTTTTTGCATCCGCTGTAATATCTATCGTTTCCTGTGACTTAGGATATTCTATGTGCGATATCTTAACTCCCAGTATTCTCTCTAAAAACGGTTTACAATACTTAGGATTTCTCATAATCACACTAAACATGAAATCATCCTTTATCTGCAACTGCTCAAATGCTTTTCCCTCCATATATATCCTTTCTATCATTATACATAATGTATAATAAAAATGCAATAACATCCGTACTTTCCATTCGAACTATCGTTCGCTTTGTTGCAGATATAATATCACATGAATATATGTTCGTCAATATATATTTTGTATTTTTTCATAATATTACAAATGCCATACACACATAAATTTTTATTATGCATGTATGGCAATAATCACCTGTAAAATCATCTTCCGCCTTTTTTATTTTAAATGTTCTTTTTATGATATGCCAACTTAAACATTTCCTGCAATCTCATCGGATATGTATGATATTTGACAGCCTTTTTGTAACCCGCATCAGCAATTTTTCTACACTTGTCTCTGTGCGACAAATAATAACTAATCTTCTCCTCCAACTCTTCCAAACCTGAATATATTTCCAAATCCTCTCCTCATATTGTTTTTAAGGCATCTATAAGTTTTTTATTTTCACATTCTTTTCTGATAGCAATTCTTATATACTGTTTTCCATTACAAATTTTTTTAGACAAATCCTTAATAAAAATATTTTTATCAAGTAAATTCACACATATTTCAGCACTTTTCTTATCAATAAGTTCACACATTACATAATTTGCCTGCGATGGTAATACTCTAATCCAGGATATTTCTTTAAGTTCCATGATAAACTTTCTCCTGCTTTCACTAAACTTTTCAATAGCTGCTATATAATCTTTCTTATATTTTTCAGCAATCTGCAGATAAAATTCAGCAAATGAATTTATATTCCATATAGCAACATCCTTTTTTAGCTCAAATATCATATCTGAGTCTGAACTTGCCATTATACCTAATCTCAATCCCGGTACGCCATATGACTTTGATATACTCTTTATAACATAAAGCCCTTTATATCTGTTCAGTATCTCCTGTTTTAAAAGAGTCAGTTTAGACAAATCTGTTTCTTTTTCATCTATTTCAACAAAATCTACAAAACTTTCATCTAAAATAAATTTAATTTTTTTATCCTTGCACCAATCAATTAATTTTAATAAGCCGTTATATGAAATATAATTCCCGCTAGGATTATCTGGGTTTATTATGATTAAGTTATCTATACACTTATCATTAAAATAAGTTATAACATCATCTTCCATATATCTAAAATCACCATTTACTTCCTCCGCATTAAATGCAACAATATCTTTTTTATCATATCTATTAGGATATTCCTGAAAAGTCGGATATATAATGCCTATCTTTCCCTCAATTCTATCCATCACTGCTTTTATAAGTTCAGCTGCCCCATTTCCTACAATAATATTATTCTCATTTATCCCAAAATTATTGGAAGCAAGCAAAGAATTTACTCTCATTCCAGATGGGTATTGTGTTAATAATATTTCAAAATTTGACTTTATTTCTTCAATCATTTTTTCAGAAGGATAGTATGGATTTACTAAATAACAAAAATCAATCATTTTTGGATATCTCCAATATCCTCCATATCTTTCCGAAATCTTTCTGAATTTTTCTTCTTTATTATCTGCAAATATAGACTCTGCTATATCCAAATCCTGAGCATTATCAATTTCATACCATTTTTGTCCACACAATCTTTTTGCACGTATTTCTTTGGTTTCCAACATAGCAATAAGTTTTATTACTGATTCATAATATTCATTTTCACCCATAGCCTTTTCATATGCTGATAAAAACGGAACATAAGTATCTTCAGAAAAATGTTTACTGAATTTATATATATTAACTGTTTTATAATATTTTTCTTTTTCACTAAATTTCAAATGTTTGCCAGGTATGAAATCAACAATACAATCGTCATCATCAATCTCCATACATGTACCATCCATCCAACTTTCAAACTTGTCCACAAGAGCAAGCGTTTCTCTCTTATCGCTTAATAATTCATCAATAATATTCTCTTCAAACACTAAATCTGATTCTAAAAGTAACGTATCATCACTACGTAAATACTCTTTCGCCAGTGCAAGTGAATAAATATTATTTGTTTTATCATATATCGTATTGTTTATATAACATATAGGTGTAGAAATATTCAATTTTCCAATAAAATCAATTAAATTTTCTCCTTGATACCCTACTACAATAACAATCCTTGACAAATGTTTTTTATCTAAAATACGAAGACATCTCTCAATCATAGTCATTTCATTAACTTTAACCATACATTTAGTATTATTTTCAGTCAATCGCTGTAATCTTTTTCCCATTCCTGCTGCTAAGATAATTCCCTGCATACTTTCACCTCAAATTCTTTTTAATATTCGGAGTCCAAAGAATTATGCGGCAATAATCCTACATCATTTGGATATGCACTATAATCCTCATAAACATAGCTTAATAATTCCTCAGGTTTATTTGGTATATAAAACAATTCATTTTCAAAATATACTCTTTTAATTGGAAATAGAACCTCTTTATGAATCCACTTTCCTAAATCATGTTTTATATACACATCCATATTATCTAAACCAAAATATAAGTTTTTACTTTCTGATACTATATTTCCATTTAAACTCATTTGTTTCTCTATAAAATCAATTTGTTCTTTTGTATCAATTATTTTTATTCGTTTCTCATTTATTTCATTTACATATTTTCTAAAATCACTATATAAATAATCATCACTATAATAATCCATTGAAAAAAAATCTATACCTATTCCTGAAAATTCGTTTTTTCCACATATATTTATATGATCATAATACATATTAAAAATATAATTACTATTCTTATTATTTAAAATTAATTTCTTACATTTTTCTATTAGAATTTGATATTCTTCCCTAATAAGTAAAAAATCCATATCATCATCCCAAGGAATAAAACCATTATGTCTTATATATCCCAATAATGTCCCTGCATATAAAATTGGTTTTATGTCCGAACCAATAAATTCAATAAAACTTGTTGCAAATTTAACTGCAAGTAACTGCTTAACTCTTAGATTTCCTATTGCTGGTTTTATATTTTTTATATCCGTATGCCTCTTAAAATATTGAATTTGCAATTTCAAATCATTAAATCTTTTTTTTATATAATTATGCCTAATCTTGCGCATATAATTCTTATTTTGTAATAATGAAATATTTATATCTTCATTACATATTTCTGACCATGGAATGTAATCGTATATCTCATTTTCTTCAAGACTATCAATTATAATATTCTGTTTTTGCTTATCTGCACAAATTATAATACTTAGTTCATCATAACATTTTATATCTTTCATATTCAATATTTCAAGTTTATCAATTCTTTTATGGTGCAATTTGGGATTATTATCACAAAAGCAAAATATATTTTCCACACCTATAATATTTAATGCTTGCATTCCAACTCTGCCAGCACCAAACAATACAATTCTTCTCATCAATTATCTCCTTTAAACTAATATACACTCTCTTATCTCTCTTACCATCTTCTCCAGCATATCATCTGTCATTCCCGGATAAACACCAATCCAAAATGAACTATTCATTATTCGCTCTGTATTGTCAAGTTCTCCAACCACCCTATATGCATCTTTATCTTCACGGATACTTTCAAAGCAAGGCTGCTTTACTATATTTCCTGCAAATAGCATTCTTGTTTGAATTCCTTTACTCTCTAAATGCTGAACAATCTTATTTCTGTCACTTTCTTCTATGCATGTTACTATAAAACCAAACCAACTTGGTTTTGAGTTTTCTATCGGTGTTGGAAGTATCAGTTTATCCTGACAATCTTTCAAACCTTCAAATAACACATCATAATTGTGTCTTCTTCTCTCAGCGAAAAAATCAATTTTTTTAAGCTGTGCGCATCCTATTGCAGCCTGCATATCTGTAGCTTTTAAATTATATCCAAAATGTGAATATACATATTTGTGATCATAACCTTTAGGAAGCTCTCCATACTGCCCATCATACCTGTGACCGCACTTATTATCCTGCCCTGATTCACAAGAACAATCTCTTCCCCAATCTCTGAACGAACGAACTATTTTATGTAATAATGGATTATCAGTGTAAACTGCACCACCTTCTCCCATTGTCATATGATGCGGTGGGTAAAAACTTGATGTGCCTATATCTCCTATAGTTCCGGTATATTTTTCCTCTCCATCAATCGTATATTTTGAACCTAACGCATCACAATTATCCTCAACGAGCCATAAACCATTCTTGTCACAAAAGTCTTTTAAATATTTTAAATCAAATGGATTTCCAAGTGTATGTGCAAGCATAACCGCTTTCGTTTTATCTGATAATGCCTTTTCTAATAATGTAACATCAATATTATATCCTGGTATAGTTACATCGAGAAAAACCGGAACTGCACCATACTGAATAATAGGCGATATTGTTGTCGGAAATCCGGCAGCTACAGTGATAACCTCATCCCCACGCTTTATAGCTCTTTCTCCAAGTAATGGCGATGTGAGTGCCATAAATGCAAGCAGATTTGCTGAAGATCCTGAATTTACCAATGAGCAGTATTTAACACCTAAAAATTCAGACATTTCCTTTTCAAACTGTCTTGTATATCTTCCTGATGTAAGCCAAAATTCTAATGAACTATCAACAAGATTTTGCATTTCTTTTTCATCAAAAACACGTCTCGCATAAGGTATCCTATCACCATCTTTGTATTCTTTTGGAATTTTATACTCATTGTAATATTCAGCAACCAAATCTAATATATAATCTCTCGCTTCGCTTTCTGTTTTTCCTTTGAACATAATTATTCTCCAATCTGAAATGACTTTTTGAAAACAATAATCACTGTTATTATAATTTCCAAGTCATATCTCTTAAAAATTCATCAATCTGTTTTTCTGTAATACTTCCAATATCATAACCTGCAACATCGGCTTTTGACCATTCACAAATATTTTCCATTGTTTTTTCTATATGCCATGTAGTTTTCCATCCAAATGTACTTTTTATTTTTGAGCAGTCAAGTTTCAAAAATCCTGCTTCATGCGGTCCGTTATCGCTTTGATTTTTCCACGATACTCCATCTTTCCATTTTTCACAAAACAGCTTTACTAAATCTCCTGTGGAAAGACAGTCACATTCATCCGGTCCCACATTATAATTTCCAGCATACTTAATATCTTCATACTGCTTTTTTATAATCAACAAATAAGCAAATAGCGGCTCTAACACATGCTGATATGGTCTTGTGGAATACGGATTTCTTACAATAATTTCACTACCCTCTTTAACTGCTCTTATGCAGTCAGGAATAATCCTGTCTTTTGCAAAATCTCCACCACCAATAACATTTCCGGCACGAGCTGTAGAAACCGCTATACTCTTTTCTTCAAAAAATGACTGTTTATAACTGTTGGTAACAAGTTCAGAACATGATTTACTGTTAGAGTAAGGGTCAAATCCATCTAAAATATCATTCTCTCTATATCCCCATGACCATTCATTATTCTTATAAACCTTGTCTGTAGTTACATTTAAAAATGATTTTACACATGAAGTTTTTCTTATACATTCCAAAATATTTGCTGTTCCCATAACATTAGTTTCATATGTATATAACGGATTTTTATACGATTCTCTTACTATTGGCTGAGCAGCCATGTGTATCACTATCTCCGGCTGCTCTTTTTCAACTACTTTATATATACTATCAAAATCACGAATATCACCACGATAATCCTTGATTTTTTCATGCAATCCAAGCTTATCAAACAATGCCGGTTTTGTCGGTGGTTCAATTGCATAACCTACGACATCAGCATTCAATCTTAATAAAACTTCACATAACCACGAACCTTTAAAACCCGTATGACCTGTAATAAATACTTTTTTATTTTTAAAGAAATCACTCATAATCTATCCTATATCTTTCTACTGCCAAAGTTTCCACGGTGCTTTTTTTGACTGCCATAAATCTTCAAGTAAATCCTTATCACGCTTTGTATCCATGCATTGCCAAAAACCGAAATGTTTATAGCAGCTTAACTGCCGTTCCGATGCCAGTTTTTCCAAAGGTTCATGTTCAAATGTAGTTGTATCACCGACAATATAATCAAATACTTTCGGTTCCAAAACCATGTATCCTCCATTAACCCAACCAGTATCTTCCTGACTTTTTTCTCTAAATGACAATGCAAGATCATCTTCCATATCTATAATTCCAAATCTTCCACTTGGTCTTATCGTCGTTAATGTCGCAATTGTTTTTTTACTCTCATGAAAATTTATCAATTCATTTATATTTACATCTGATACTCCATCACCATATGTAAGACAAAATGTTTCATTGTCTACATACTTCTGTATTCGTTTAATTCTGCCACCCGTCATTGTATTTAAACCAGTATCTATAATAGTAACTTTCCATGGTTCTGCATATTGATTATGTACCTGCATTTTCTGACCATCAGTAAAATCAAAGGTAATATCACTATTGTGAATAAAATAATCTGCAAACCATTGCTTTATCAAATGCTGCTTATAACCTGCACATATTATAAAATCATTTATGCCATAATAAGAATACAATTTCATTATGTGCCATAAAATTGGTTTTTCTCCAACTTCTATCATCGGCTTTGGTTTCAAATAAGATTCCTCTGATATTCTTGTTCCGAAACCACCTGCAAGTATTACTGCTTTCATACATGAATTCCTTTCATTTATATTATTTCATCAACAATTTTTTTCACACCGTTATTACAAACTATATTTCCAGACATATTAACATATTTTTTTCTATATGCCCTGTCTGTACACATTTTATCAATTTTATCTACTATATCGTTCACTACTTTCTCAAAATCATCTCTTAAATCACCGCAATTACAAGCAATTCCCTTTTCTGCAAACTTTCGTATACCCGGCATTTGATTATCCGCAAAAGAATATGTAACTATAGGTAATCCACAAGCACAAAGCTCATACATTGTCGAACCACATGCACTTACTGCAATATCGCATTTCATCATAATTTCAGACATATCTGATACATTCTGGTAAACAATTATATTCTTATATTTTTTTTCCATTTCCAATAAGTATGGCATATTCTTATTCATTACACCGGATATAACATGAAAATTTAATTTTGATAATTCACTGTCTTTCTTTTCAAATATTTCACATAGCAGATTCCCTGCAATGTTATAATTATCTGTTCCACCGGTACTTACAAATACAGCTTTTACTTTTTCTCTTATTTTTTTATCAATATTTTTGAATTCTTTTCTCAAAGGCACATATTTTGTTCCCAATAATATTTCAGTATCAGGTAAACATCTGCTTTTATAATCTAAATCCTCACCATATATATTATAATTTATAAGAATGTCTACCGGATATCTTTTCAATGAAAATATATCATCAATATATATTGTTTTACATATATCATGAAGTATCTGCAAATAACTTTCAGTTACATAATATGTATCAACAATTATACCTTCCAAGTCATCAGTATTTTTTAATAATGTAATAAGTTTTCCCTCTGAAATCTCATTTTCAAGATTGTTCCATACTGAATCAAGACATTTCACTTCAAATCCTCTTTTTTTTATCAACACATCTGCATTATGATCTGCTGTCAAAAAACAAACCTTAATATTGCTTTGTTCCATCTCATCTGCTATTGACATACAACGCATCACATGTCCTGTTGCAATTTCATTATTTGCATCTGCTCTTATGTAAAACATATCTGCCTCTCTTATTTCCCATTACTATCTTTTACTTAACGGATTCTATAACTTTTTCGATAACATAATCCTGCTCTTTAACTGTTAAGTTCGGATATAACGGTAAACTTATACAATGCTCATAGTATTCTTCCGCATTTGGACACTTTACATCAGCATAACCATTCTTCTGATAATATGGATGCTTATACACTGGTATATAATGTACATTTACTCCGATACCTGCTGTCCTTAATTTATTAAAGACTTCCAACCTATTTTCCACTTGAATAACATATAGGTGATAACTGTTATTACATCCTTCAACCTGCTTTGGTACAACTATCTCCGAAACCTCTTCAAATACATTATTATATCTTTCTACCAGCATTCTTCTTTTTTTCACAAAATCATCAAGCTTATCCATCTGCGAAATACCTAATGCACATTGAATATCCGTAATTCTGTAATTGTATCCTAAATCTATCTGTTCATAATACCATGGACCATCATTTCTGCTAAGATATTTTTCTTCTCTTGTTATTCCATGAGTTCTAAACAATTTAAGCCTTTCGTACAACTTCTCATCGTTTGTTACTATCATTCCACCTTCTCCAGTAGTTATATGTTTCACTGGATGAAAACTAAATGTTGTCATATCCGAAAGACTTCCAATTTTTTTGCCTTTATAGTCAGCCCCAAGAGCGTGTGCTGCATCCTCAATAACAATAAGATTATTTTCAGCAGCAATTTTATGTATTTCATCCATTTCACAAGGTTGTCCGGTAAAATGAACCGCAATTATCGCTTTAGTTTTATCTGTTATTTTTTCTTTTATATCTGCTGGAGATATATTATAACTCTCCTTATCTATATCAGCAAAGACAGGTGTTGCTCCACAGTATAATGCACAATTAGCTGATGCCGCAAATGTTATAGGTGTTGTAATCACTTCGTCTCCCTCACCTATTCCCGCTGCAAAACATGCCGCATGAAGTGCCGCTGTTCCATTTGCTATTGCAACTGCATATTTTGCACCTACATAATCAGCAACTTTTATTTCAAATTCCTCAATCTTTGGTCCCGTTGTTATAAAATCTGATTTTAAAACATCTACAACAGCCTTTATATCATTTTCATCTATTGATTGTTTTCCATATGGTATGTACAAATTACTCACCTAACTTTCTTTTCATAAGTAATATATTTTGAATATCCCTGATTTTCAAATTTCATTTGAGATATTTTATTTTCAATTTTTACATTAGCGTGCAATATATTTATCTCATTTCTACTTTCTTTTACTTTCTCTTCTGCCAGCTTTAACATATTGTCAGCTAATCCCTTTCCTCTATATTCCTTTGCAATACTATAATCGATAATCCCTACATCATTTTCATAATCAATTCTTATTTGACCAACAGGCTCATCTTCATACATATATATGTACATATCTGTTTTATTCGTTTTAAGCTTATCAAAAAACCATTTTTTATGTTCATGTAAAGGTATTTTTTTTGTTGAAAAAGAATTTTTTCTGACATCCTGATCATTTGCCCATTCATATAACAGAAGTACATCATCTTCACTTACATTCCTCAAATATCCTTCCAATTTGTCATACCCCTCTTCATTTTATAAACTTCCATTTTAAAGGTGTTCCTGCTTTCAAATCCACATTTGCACCCTTACCTAATATCTCATCATAATACCTTGGATGCATTCCATATGCGGGCCTTATTATCTTTATATTTTCTTTATCAAAAATCTCACCTTTATTTATATCTTTAGTAACAAATATCGAACGTCTAAATTTCACATTTTCCTTTTCCTCTTCTTCAGGTCCATATTTAATCTTACCTTTTGCCCTTTCTACACTTCTTATATCTTCAACCATGTTTTTAAATTCATCTTTTTCCATAGAAAATGATGAATCAGGATTTTCTATTTCCCTGCTAATACAAAAATGTTTCTCTACAATACTTGCACCCATTGCAACCGCTGTTACTGCACCCACTGACCCCATGGAATGATCCGAAAGACCTACTGATACCCCAAATGTTTCTTTCATATTTACCATAGTGTTTAAGTTCATATTGTCACTTATCGCCGGATATGCACTTGAACACTTTAAAAGATAAATCTGGTCATTACCTTGTCCTTTAATGGCATTAACTGCTTCCTCAATCTCTCCAAGTGTTCCCATCCCTGTAGACATTATTATGGGTTTACCTTTTCTTGCTACATATTCTATCAGTGGAATATCTACCAATTCAAAAGAAGCTATCTTATAAAACTCTATCCCTATATCTTCCAAAAAATCAACAGATGTATTATCAAAAGGAGTCGAAAGAAAATCAAGTCCTATTTTGTCCGCTTCTTTTTTTAAATCTGCCTGCCATTCCCATGGTGTATATGCTTTTTGATACAAACTATACAGATTTTCACCCTTCCATGTTCCGTTTTCTATATTGAAATACTCATTATGACAATCTATAGTCATTGTATCCGGTGTATAAGTCTGTATCTTTATACAATCTGCTCCTGCCTCTTTAGCCGCATGAATTATTTCTTTTGCCCTCTCAAAGCTGCCTGCATGATTCGCCGACATTTCCGCTATTATATATGTTTTATTATTCTTTATATAATCAATTAATTTCATCACTTTACCTCATACTTTTAATACTCAATACACCTAACTACTTCAAATGCCTCTGCATACTTTGTTCCAATTACACTTCCCCACTTTCTTGCACTACATTCTATTATTTCAATAGACCTCGGATGTGGGGCTTTACATAATTCACTTTTATAACATGACATAGCTTTCAGTTTTGCATCTATCGTATTGTCAATACATACAAAATAATTTGGCATAAATCTGCTGTTTGTATCAAAATTCCATTCTGTTGCAGATAATGTTTCAAACGAATATATTTTTTTGACAATATGTTTTCCTCTGATTGGTCTTGTAGCTGTCATTGTTGCTCTAAAAGAATACTGATGGTCGATATTCAAATCTCCGCCATGATGTGTATAAATTATATCAGGCTTGTATTCTTCAATTATATTTTCTATATATTTTACAATATCCAATAATACAGCTTCATCAAATCTATTGTCAGGAAAATTTGCAAAATAAATTTTATTATATCCGATGCATTCAGCAGCTAAATATGAATCATTATGCAAATCTTCCAAAATTTCTTTAGGAACTTCTTTTCTGTCTGAATACCTTGAAGTCTGACCTTCCCCCAAAATAATAACTCTGACTTCGTCCCCTAAATCAATATGCCTTTTTAAAGTCCCTGCAACACCTATAATCTCATCATCCGGATGTGCAACTACCACCAGTATTTTATTATTCATTCAAATTCTCCTCAATTTCCACATTTGCTGTTATTTTCCCGTCTTTTTTACTTGCAGCTGTAAACTTCAATTTGTAATTTCCCCACTTGACAAACGCATTTGGATAGCCTTCTGCATCCAACATTCTGATATAATCATAAATTACATTTATTGGCATATCTGATTTTAATTCACTTTGTTCTGGTTTTCTTCTCTCAAAACTTACAATATCACCTGTCTGCTCCTTTGGAATACACTGTTTTTCAAGGATTTCAGGTATCATTTGCCCAAATATAATCTTAGAGCTTCTTCTGAATATTTCCTCGGCAGAACCATCTAATTTCAATCCTTTCTTAAAATATATCGGTCCTGCATCAATCTCTTTCACAACCCTGAGTGCAGAAATCTTTGTTTCTTCTATTCCTCTTACAATCAGATTCTGCAGTGGGCTTCCTCCCCTGCCAAACGGCAAATCCGTCATATGAAAAACAACACACTCATAATTTTCATATATTTCCTTTGGAATAATATATGACCAATGAGGGAAAAAAATATATATAGGCTTCAATTTTTGAACCATATCATACAATTTTTCTTTTTCAGACACTACATATATATTGTATTTTTTCTGATATTTTAGTCTTAATTTCTCAGCTTCCTCAATATTCCAGCTTTTTAATGTACAAATTATTATATTATCCATACTTTTCACGCTAATCCCTATTTCTGTGCGATTTTGTTGCAAAATTTCTATTCTTTTTCACAAATAAGCCTGTATTTCATCTCAGCCAACAGCCAGGCAGTTTCATTATCTATATCCTGAACCTCCAAATCGTCAAGAATTATTGGAGCTGTCTTTTTCATTACCAACTTTTTTTCATCAAGAAATCTATCCGTTTTCATAAAATAAAATTGTCCTGCATCGTGATAAATTTTTTCCAAATCCTTTGAGCGTACTAATTGATTTTCAGGATATTAATATTTTAAAAAGCTATCTTTATACAAAAGTGCTCTTTGCGGTGGAAAGGAAAATGCTGTCACTGTGACAACACTATCTACATTTTGTTTTTCAAGCAAAACATACGCTTCCTTTAATCTATGCTGTGTGACAAAAGGTGCTGTAGGATATATACAGCATATATTTTCAAAGTAAATATCTCTTTTTTTATAATCATCTAATACTTCCAATAATACCTCATGCGTTGCAGCATAATCATTCGATGTTTTCTCTGACCTCATAAATGGTACTTTTGCACCATACTCTACAGCTATATTCTTGATTTTCTCATCATCAGTAGATACCATAATTTCATCAAAAATCTCGCTTTTCAATGCTGCTTCTATAGAATAGGCAATAATAGGCTTTCCACAAACTTCCAGCATGATTCGCTGACATTTCGGCTATTATATATGTTTTTTTGTTATCTATACTCTTCAATAAGCGCATAACTCCACCTCATTTTTCTTTATTAAATATATTGTCCACAGTCAATCTTATAAACCTGACCAGTTATGTTATTTGACTTATCTCCAGCTAAAAACAACACTAAATTTGCTACCTCTATAGGCTCTGTTAATTTTTTTATCACACATTCATCTTTAACCATTTTTTTTATTAACTCACTTGTATTAGCTTGTCCATCTGTATTAATAAATCCTGGAGCAACAACATTGCAACAAATATTATAAAAACCAAGTTCTTTAGCTATTGTTTTTGTAAATCCCTCAATTCCAGCTTTAGCTGTCGAATATGCTAAACTCCCCTCTCTACCCCTTAAGCCATTTATGGAACCAATATTTATAATTTTACCGGTATTTTTAATTAAATATGGAACAGTAGCTTTTGTATAATTAAATACCGGATATAATACATTTTTAATAGTATAATCAAAATCATTATATTCTAATTTTAGAACACTTCCATCTTTAGCACTAGCTGCATTATTAACCAACACATCAATTCTTTTAAACTTATCTATACAACTTTTTACAACATCACATGCTGCATCATATACTGAAGCATCAGCCTTAATAGCCAATACCCTATCTCCGTATTTTTCCTGATAACACTTTGCTTTTTTTTCACTATTCATATATGTAAAGCATACATCATAGTCAGCCTTGATAAACTCCTCCATTAATGTTCTACCTAAACCAGATGCTCCTCCTGTTATCAACGCCACTTTTCTTGTCATTATATACCTCACCTTTCCACAAATACTTTTACGACTCCATTTCATGACAACCTATTAGTCTAATTCTGCTTTCTTCCCATTGGACCATAAACTAGGAAATATAATACTTTTATCAACATCATCTATTTTTTCTTTTATTTCCTTTACAAAATCTTCCGTATTATTGTAGCTTCTTTCAAAAACACGAATATCTTCTACTAACTGTCCTTTTTTTTCGACTCCAAATACTAAATAGTCAATTTCTTTTTCTTCCTTTATAAAACTAATAATAGCTTCAACTTTCGACAAAGCATACTTTTTTCTAGTATCTTCAAATATTCTAATATATGGTATGACATCCTTTAAATGCTCTGGTATATTTTTCTCATCCATCATAAACAATCCCTGCAAAAAAACACTTCTAACAAAAATATTTATATCCGCATTCTTCGCCTTTTCAAAAAATCCAGATTTACTTCCCCTTTGATCCAATATACTATATGGCAATTGAATATAATCAATAATTCCAGTCTCTATTGCCGCAATTCCTTCTTTTAAATCATAAATAGAAACACCTATGTTCTCAACTAATTGTTTTTCCTTCAATTTTTGCAATCCTGATAAAACCTGCTTATTATAGATATATTGTGGTGTGTGAAGTAAATATCCCTTCAATTTATTAAGATGCATTCTATGTAAAGACTCTTTACATTCATTAACTATTTTTTCCTCTACATTCTCATTTATATCTAAACTATTTGGTGGCATTTTAGAAATGACATTTACTTTTTCACTAACACCTTTTCTTCTTTCAAAATATTGCCCTAATATTTCTTCGGCATTGCCGTATGCTCTAGCCGTATCAATTACATTTATTCCATTTTCAATAGCATAATCAAGCATATCATAAACTTCTTCTTTTGTTGGCTGTCTATATATTTGATTATTTATACCGTATTTCATTCCAAATTGAACAGTACCTAAACATAATTTTAACATTTCCACTATATCGATATAACAGTAAAATATTAGCTATCATATCTTCCTTTCATCTTAAATTTATTATAATAAACTATCCCCCATTAACTCTTCATATAACTTTTTGTCAATTGGCGGATCCATATCCTGTAATCCCGGTGTATAAAACTTACCTTCATCATCCATTTTAGACATTATTTTTGGACCTTTTATATCATCTATAAGTTCATATATCTCTAATATGCATGCTTTTTTCATCTCTTTTATCCATTTAATGCCACTTTGCAAATGTTCAACACTCTTTACGCAAAAATAATCCATCTCAAATGCGTTAGCAATTTTTTCAAAATCAGGGAAACTCACCCCACATGTTTCATCACATCCTGATTTAGCTCCATTAAAATAGTTCTTACAAGTTGTTCTAATTGCACCATACCCATCATTGTTGAAAATAACTATCTTTATATTCATATTATTATAAACAATCGTCTGCAATTCTTGTAAATTCATCATTACAGAGCCATCACCTGTAACACAGTAAATTTTCTTTCCAGATACCGCTGCCCCTATAGCTGCTGGTAGATCATACCCCATTGAACCACAATTGACATTTGCTAAAATTCGTTGTTCAGAAGTACTAATACCATATTGTAATGCACCTTGAACACAACTGCTATTTCCTAAAACTATAATCTCGTCATTATCTATACTTTCCAAAAATTCTTTCCAAAATAACAATGCCGGAACTCTATCTGTGCTTTTAATATCTGTATCATTTTCTAATATTTCATACTTTGATAAATTTCTATATACATATTCACAATAATTAATCCATTTTTCCGAAGCCGAATATTTTATATTTTTATTATTAAACTTATCAAAAAAATCTCTTAAACTAGCGTTTATCAATAAATTAACATGCAATCCCGGTTTTTTTGCTTCATCTTTCTGCGCATCAACCATTATAATCTCAGCATTTTTTGCAAATTTCTCAACATTAAATCCCGTTTGATTTGTTGACAAACTATTTCCTAAAACCAATATTAAATCTGATTTTTGTAAAATAAAATTACCACATCTAGGTCCTATCATTCCCGATAAGCCATAATAAAGTTTTTCACCATTGTAATTTATATCAGCTCTCAAAGCACCACCTATGATAGGTATTTTTATATTTTCGCAAAATTTTTTATATCCTGAAATTGCATTTCCCGAACGTATTCCGGAACCTGTTAATATACAAGGTCTCTCAGACTCATTTAATTTTTTTATTAGTGCCTCAATGTCCGAATCCAAATTGAAAATTCTAGTTTCTTTTTCTTCAAAATATCTAAGTTCATCTTCTGCCACTTTAGAACCTTGTATGTCAAGTGGTACATCTATCCATACTGGTCCTCTTCTCCCTGTCATAGCAATATGTATAGCCTTCTCCACTTCATATTTTGCTTCATTTGCATCTTTTATCTGTATTGCATATTTAGTAATAGGCTTAATCTGTTCTATAATGTTGTTTTCCTGAACCCCTCTTATACGTATATCTAATCCAGTAACCCCGACGGTTGTCTCTAAACGCGGATGACCTGATATAACTATCATAGGCAAACTTTCAACCCATGCACCCTGCACTCCATTTATTGTATTTGTCCCCCCCGGACCACTTGTAACACAAACCGCTGCTATCTCTCCCGTTAAACGTGCGTATCCCTCTGCAGCCATGGCACACGCCTGTTCATGATGATTATAAATTGTTTTAATCTTATCTTTCATACTATAAAATGCATTGTTTAAATGCATTGCTCCACCACCAACAACGCTAAAACAGGTATCTATTCCTTTATCAATCAATGTTTCAACTATAATATCTGCTACTCTTTTCATATTTATTTTCCACCTTTCTGCGAAAGGCACCAATGCGTCATGAAACACCTTGGCTAACTTCCGCTTTTCTAAGCTATATTCCTTCTGATATTATTTACTTATAAGACTGACACACTACAGAACACGTGGAGGTGAGTGGCGGGGCTGTATAGCGGCGACCTCGTATATTTATTTGTTATCGGTCATCCGTTAAGGCATCAATGATTGGCGCATAACGCAACCCGTAAACTTATCTCTTCCAAAGTCGACTCGATTTTGCCGGATGACCAGTCACTGTCAGTTTTATAACTATAAATCATCAGGAGGTACTTTTATTGTTTAAAATTCTCAAAAACAACTGTTGCGGACTTGATGTCCACAAAACCTGGATCTATGCCTGTATCGGTATTACCGATTCCAACAAACGCACTGAGTATAAGCAAGCTCGCTTTTCTTCCTTTACGAAAGTTTTGAACGAGTTGTGTGACTGGCTTGCTAAATACAACTGCAACGATGTCTGCATGGAATCTACCGGCAAGTATTGGATTCCGGTATTTAATATCTTGGAGAAAAATAACATTTGGGTTACTCTTTCTCATCCCAAATACACCAAACCTCAAAAAGGCAATAAAACTGACCGTAAGGATGCCAAATGGATCTGCGATTTATATATGTGTGGGATGGTGAAACCTTCTTTTATCCCACCTGCTGACATCCGTGAATTAAGGGCTTTAGTAAGATACCGTTTCAAACTCACATGTATGATAACTAGTGAAAAGAATCGTGCTCATAACTGTCTTACTGTGTCCAACTTAAAATTAGATGATGTCTTTTCTGATGTATTTGGTAAATCTTCTCGTTCCATTACGGAACAGATTTTACAACACCCAGGGGAAACTTTTGATGTAGCACCTTTTGTAGATGGCAGATGTAAAACTCCCATTGAAGAAATACAGGCTGCTGTTGATGGTGCCATATCCAAAGAACAGGCTGTAAAGCTTAGACAATGTCTAAATCACATCGATGAATTAGAAATGCACAAAGCAGAAATAGAACGGGAAATCTTTCGTCTCAGTGATAAGTATGAAAGCGTTCTCTATCTTATACGAACCATCCCAGGATTCGATAAGAACCCATTGACTGCTATTCATGTGCTCTCTGAAATCGGAGGTGATATGTCTGTCTTCCCCACAGCTAAAAACCTCGTATCATGGGCTGG
>ULNF01034162.1_pt1 | contig 55311 bp, 50 predicted proteins | sample 1951851 | NCBI WGS metagenome assembly ULNF01 (sample SAMEA4835570, study PRJEB28245) | human gut metagenome | biome: gut microbiome; material: fecal sample | place: Denmark | collected 2008 | reverse complement strand
TAAAACTAAGACAGCCACTACAAAATAAATATTAATATATAAACGCATTAAAATAACCTGTCGATTTCTACTCAAAACGACAGGTTATTTTTTTAATTTCTGCGTCAAGGTAAACACAACGAAAATAATTCATTCCTTATTTTTGTTTATTATGTTTACCAAAATATATATTATAAAAAATTAAACCGGCTAACACAAAAACATCTATTCCATAAAAAATAATTCTCTTATTTCTATTTGCTTTTATCTCCTTTAATGACAATTCTTCACTGTTATTTAATATATCCTGCCCATACTTTGTTGTATATTCCGATTTCTTATAATCATAAGAATTGCACAATAATCCAATCCATTTATATGTAATCTTCTGTCCTCTAAGGTCTGTAAGCGTTATATATTTATCGCTAAACTTGCAATATATTGTATTTACATCTCCTTTATCAGAATATGTCGGAAACGAAAAACTGTTTCCAAAATACACGAGTTTCTTAGTATACATTCCGGCAGGTCTAAAATAATCAACAGGAAGCGTCAAACCACTACATGTCCAATTGTATATCATAACGTCATCACAATATACATTTAAAAACGGCATATGTTCTTTTTTATTTTTATCATAGATATATACTCTTTTTTCATTATTATTATCTATTTTATAAAATTGTCCGTTAGCATCAAGCTGCTTGTAATAACCTATTCTTACTTTATTAGGGAACAAAACCCATGCTGTAATAAATAATGCAACAACTATAAATACCCCTATTAAATTTATTAATGCCCTTTTTTTCATATATCCCTCAACTCCCAATTTCCAGCCTTTTTCTCAAATCCCGTCTATTTTTCGTTCTCAATCTGCTTTATTGTTGACATAATATCAGTTTACCCAGTCAATTTCTATTGTAATTTTTCACAGATATAATTTTTAATTTTGTATATTTTTAACAGACGTCATGCAGTAAACATATTTTGTTATAAAGATAAAATATGCCTGAAACTTCTTTCTAAATCAACTCATTGATTTAAAGAAAATTTCAAGCATATCTTATACCTTTTTACACCTTACGGTGCATCTATTTAATTTTGTTCCCTTTAACTATTTTATTTAATTAACATGTTAAAAATATGATTTTCCATGCCTGATATACACATTTCTGCTCTGTTAATTTTTTACAGTTTCCAAATATCCTCATTATACTGAGCGATAGTTCTGTCTGATGAGAAGAAACCTGCCTGACTTATATTTACGAGCATTTTCTTTGCCCATGCTTCTCTGTCCTTAAAGTCTGCATATGCCTTTTCCTTTGTTTCAACATAACTGTCAAAGTCAAGGAATGTCATGAACCAGTCTTTATTTAAAAGTTCATTTTTAAGGCGGTTAAGCTGTGTCTCGTCTCCAACTTTGAGCATCTGCTCTCCTGTAATAAAGTCAACAGCCTCTTTAAGTGCCGCATTCTTCTCATAATAATCTCTTGATACATAATCAGCTTTTGCATAATGTTCTATTACTTCGTCACTTTCTGCTCCGAAAATATATATATTATCATCACCTACAAACTGATGAATTTCCACATTAGCTCCATCTTCCGTACCAAGTGTGATTGCTCCGTTAAGCATAAATTTCATGTTTCCTGTTCCACTTGCTTCTTTTGATGCAAGAGAAATCTGCTCTGAAATATCACATGCCGGAATAAGTCTCTCTGCCATTGTTACATTATAATTTTCTACCATAACAACATTGAGATATTTATTTACTTCAGGATCATTATTGATAATCTCCTGTAAGCATAAAATAAGATGAATAATATCTTTTGCAATAATATAAGCCGGAGCTGCCTTTGCACCAAATATAACTGTGATAGGAGTCTCTGGGATGTTACCCTTCTTAATCTCAAGATATTTATGAATTACAAACAATGCGTTTAACTGCTGGCGTTTGTACTCATGAAGACGCTTAACCTGAATGTCAAATATTGAGTCAGGATTAAGTGTAATATTCTGAGTTCTCTTTATATAATCAACAAAGTCTGCTTTATTGTCCGTTTTAATCTTAAGAAGTGTGTCAAGTGCTCCCTTATCTGAAAGATATTTTTCAAGCTTTTTAAGTTCTTCTGCATCTTTCTTGTAACCATCACCAATCCACTCAGTAATCTGGTCTGTAAGTTCCGGATTGCAATGGAGAAGCCATCTTCTGAATGTAATACCGTTTGTTTTATTATTGAACTTCTCAGGATAAATTTTATAGAAATTGTTAAGCTCCGATTTTTCAAGAATTTCAGTATGAAGTGCTGCAACACCATTTACACTGAATCCATAATGAATATCTATATGAGCCATATGAACAGTATCATTCTTATCAATAATGACTACACTCTCGTCATCAAAACGGCGGCGTACTTTATCGTCAAGAACTTCAATAATAGGTACAAGCTGCGGTACGACTTCTTTAAGGAATGAAATCGGCCATTTTTCAAGTGCCTCTGCGAGAATTGTATGATTTGTATATGCACATGTTTTTGAAACAATCTCAATTGCCTCATCCATGTCAATTCCTTCTTCTGTCAAAAGACGGATAAGTTCCGGAATTACCATTGTAGGGTGTGTATCATTTATCTGTATTACTGCATAATTGTATAAGTCATGAAGATTACTTCCCTTTTTCTTACATTCATCTATTATAAGTCTTGCACCATTGCTTACCATAAAATACTGCTGATAAATTCTTAATTTTCTTCCATCATCGTCACTGTCGTCCGGATAAAGGAATAATGTAAGATTTTTTGCAATATTCTTTTTATCAAAATCAATTCCATCTCCTACAATACTATCATCTACTGTATCAAGATCAAATAATTCAAGTTTGTTTGTTCTGTTATCATATCCTGTTACATCTATCTCGTACATTCTTGACTGAACAGTAAAATCTTTAAACTGAACAGGATAACTTACATCTGTTTTTCTAAGGAATGTATTCTCCTCAATCCAAGGATTTGCTGTTTCTTTCTGTCTGTTGTTCTCAAATACCTGCTTAAACAATCCAAGATGATAATTAAGACCGATACCGGAACCGTTAAGACCAAGACTTGCAATCGAATCAAGGAAACATGCTGCAAGACGACCAAGACCACCATTTCCAAGTGAAGGCTCTGCTTCAATCTCTTCAATCTCTGCAAGGCTCACACCGTTGTCAGCAAGAACTTTCTTTACATCGGCATAAATCCCAAGATTTATAAGATTGTTTGAAAGAAGTTTGCCTATTAAAAATTCTGCCGAAATGTAATAAACTTTCTTTCCCGTATCTTCCTGTACTTTTTCTTCTGACATTTCTTTTGCAATGTTTAAAAGTGCAACATAAATTTCCTGCTTGCTGCTGTCAGCTATGCTTTTACCAAGTTTTTGTTCTAAAATGTTTTTGATATCCATAACGCTATCCTTTCTTTGTTCTCCATCCATTGTTTATACTGCAACATTTTTTCTCTATCTCTTATCCATATCCTTATTCACAACCTGATGTGAATATTTAGTTTCAATTACCTCTCACAGTTTTATGTGCGGTAACCGTTCTTAACTTTGTGACTATAATATATCATTTTGATGAGCACAGTTCTTGTCTTTTCCTAGCACGATATGATACAATACTATCATTTAGAGATATTTTTCGAAAACGGACGCGAAACTGTTGTATACTATGACGATTGTGTGGTTGCGGCAGTTTCGCTGTGTATTGAAAAATCTTGTGATACAAATGTTGCATATATACGATAACTAATACGCATTTTTATTAATACATTTACTCTTGTTTCTATACATATCAAAAATATTTTTGGGGAGGTTTTATAAGAAATGAATCAGATTGAAAAAAATAAATACCACGAAACCAAGTCTCACTCCAGTGAGGAATTTTTATTTAATACCTATCCTTGTTCCATTCCGACAGATTTTCCAAGTGTTCCTCTGCACTGGCATAATGATATGGAGCTTATTGTTATTAAACACGGCTCAGCAAAGGTTACACTTAACCTTACTCCACATCAGCTTTCCGCAGGTGATATTCTGGTGGTTCTCCCTGAAAATCTTCATTCTATTGATTGCGCCATCGGTGACAGATTAGAATATGAAAATATTATTTTTAAAAAGGAACTTCTCAGCTTTGCTACTAATGATATTACTATGTCTAAATATCTTACTCCTTTTTTTAATGGTGATTTTCCCATTGTCACACATGTACATATGGGCTATTCTTTCTATTCCCATTTTGTAAAAATAATAAATACAATGGATGTTCTTTGCGATAAAAAAGAGTTTGGCTACCAACTTGCCATTAAGTCATGCCTTCTCGAACTGATACATATTATGATAAGGCATCCGCCTAAAACAGAGGAAAATAAAAAATCCGAAAAATCAGTAGATAAAATCAAAGAAATACTTACATATATGGAACAGCATTATACTGAAGAAATTTCAATAGAAAAAATAGCAGAAATCTGCCACTACAGCCCATCACATTTTATGAAGTTTTTTAAAAATCATATGGGAACAAGTTTTATTAAATATCTGAATGATTTCCGCCTGATAAAAGCACGAACCAGAATTCTTACAACAGAGGAAAGCATTCTTGAAATAGCAGGAGACTGCGGTTTTAACAATCTTTCACACTTTAACAGACAATACAAAAAAAAGTATGGAATAACTCCGTCTATGACGAGAGGGGTATAAATTCTTATTCTTTTGAACTTTCATTTATTAAAAGAAATACCCCTCACTTTCAGCCTAAGTAATTGTTATTTTTTATACTTTTCAATCTTACATTTATGTGTTTTATCCTTTTTGTCATACGTTATCCCTACGATAAATACATCCCCCGTATACGATAAAAGAGATTCAGGATACAAATTTTTCTTAATCTGTTCTAATGCAGTCTGCACATTTTTATTCCATTTAAGTTCAATCAACAATGCCGGATAAATATTGATATACTCCGGTTTAGGCAGATACACAAAATCTGCAAATCCTCTGCCTGCCGGGAATTCACGAATTGGCGTAAAATAATATTTCATCGAACTAAGATAAGCAATAGTCAACACACTGCTCAGTGAATTCTCATCATTATACCTGATTGCCGATGTATATTGCATATGAATTTTTTCAATAACTGCCGAAACTGTCTCCTCATCCATATCAAGGGTTGCATCTAAAAGGCTGTCTGACTTCCGCTCAAATTCAATAAACTCTTTCCACTTTTTCTGTCTTGTGGCTTTTAAAAGTTCCTGTCTGACTTCTTCATTTGGAATATATGCGCATTGTTTTTTTTCATCATACGCTAAATAACCCAAATGTATAAGAAATGTTATCACATCATCTCTATTTGAAAAATTTACTGCATCATTTTGAAATGTTCCCGTGTCAATCTTAACCATATCTCCTGAAATCATCTCAATTATTGCTGTTTTTAGTCCATCAAAATTTTTGCTTATAAGCGGTACTATAACTTCATATGAACCCGTCTGCGACCAATAACTCTGAAAAGTTCTTTTCGTTACAACACTTACAACTGCTTTGGGATTATAAATATGATATTCTCCCAAAAGATAGCCATCATACCAATGCCTTACTTTTTCAAAGTCTGTCTCATATTTAACACACAATTTTTTTACCTCATCCTGTGTAAATCCAATATACTTTGCAATCTCACCTGCATCCAGCATAGTGTATTCATCAAAATTATTAAGTGCAGACTGTGTCTTTAACTTTTTTATAGGCAAAATTCCTGTAATATACGCAAGCCCTATATACTTCATAGGTTCAGACCCCTTAAAAAGACCTCTTAAAAAATTTATATATTCCTCCTGCACATCAAGCTGTGCCGCTTCATCTCTTATCAAAACATCCCATTCATCAATAATTATTATAAACTGTTTTCCTGTTTTTGCATTTATTTTTGATAACGCATCAGGAAGAGACTCTATTTCTTCAGAAATAATTTCATGAAATTCTTCCCTAAGTTCATTCAATGTATTTCTAGTAATATAATCGACCAGTTTTTTCGGATTTCCAGCAGGTTCTAAACACCACTGTACATCAAAATGAATTACATTATACTTATTTAAGTTTTCTTCAAAATTCTCCAAACTTCCTATTTTTAAGTCTGAAAATAATTTCTTTGAATCACATCCCCTGCTGTAATACGCCGTAAGCATATCTGCCGTAACAGATTTTCCAAAACGCCTTGGACGACTGTTACATATAAAGGCTGAGTTAGTATTTATCATCTGATTAGTAAAATCAAGAAATTCTGTCTTATCAACATATATTTTAGAATTTAATGTTCTTTTAAATGCAGCATTATCCGGATTTAAAAATCTACCCAATCCCCCACGCTCCTTCCTAAAATCTTTACCCACACATGCTAAATCATATCATTTTCACATTATGTACAATTATATTATGCCTCGTTAATTTAATCAAGCCGAGTTCCATTACACAACAAAAAAACTGTGGATTCATCATAAATCCACAGTTTTTTATTTATAAAATTCATACCTTTAATTACAAAATCCAACAACCATACTACCCACATACCAACAGGCAATTTTCTAAATTCTTCCATACAACTTCATTTCAGCATGAAGAACCTCTGCCAATGTGTCATTGTACGCTCCCGGCAGACATCTCCAGCTCCAGTTTTTATCACTGAGCGTTGAAGGAGTATTCATTCTTGCAGATTTTCCAAGTCCCAATATATCCTGCATCTGCATGATTGCCGTATCTGCAATACAAGCCCACGCTGTACGCATCATACCCCAGTGATAACCTTCTGCTTCTGAAAGTCTCATATATTTCTTCGCATATTCTGCATCTTCTTTTGATATTACGTCAAACCATCCAAGAATTGTATCATTATCATGAGTTCCCGCATAAACGACACAATTTTTGTTATAGAGATGCGGAAGATATCCTGATTCTGTATCTCTGCTGTCAAATGCAAACTCGAGAACTTTCATTCCCGGAAAACCTGTATCTTTAAGAAGCTGTCTGACTGAATCCGTCAAAAATCCTAAATCTTCTGCTATAATAGGAAGCTCTCCCAATTTTTCGTTTATTACATTAAACAGATCAATTCCAGGTCCTTCTTTCCACTCTCCATTTCTCGCTGTTTTTTCACCGTACGGTATAGAATAGTACGCATCAAATCCTCTGAAATGGTCAATACGAAGAACATCATATATTTTTGTCTGATATGCTATTCTGTCAACCCACCAGCTGTAGTTCTGCTCTTTCATAAGTTCCCAGTTAAATAATGGATTTCCCCAAAGCTGTCCGTCTGCAGAAAATCCATCAGGTGGACACCCTGCAACACTTATCGGAATAAGATTATTATCAAGCTGGAACTGGTCAGGATTTGCCCAGACATCCGCACTGTCTGATGATACATAAATAGGGATATCTCCTATTATTTTTATTCCATTCTCATTTGCATATGCTTTTATTTTCTTCCACTGACTGAAAAACAAAAATTGAACACATTCCCAGAATTTTATTTCATCTTTTAACTTTTCTCTCTCTACCGAAAGTGCCTTGTTATCTCTTTTTCTAAGAATTTCAGGCCATTCAAGCCATGAAACTCCATTCTGTTCATCTTTTATTGCCATAAAAAGCGCATAATCAGAAAGCCACTTTTCATTTTCAGTCCTGAATTCAGAAATTAGTGTCTCATATTTTTCCTCAGCTGCTTTAGTTGCTTTTTTTAATACACTAAATCTCTTTTTATAAAGCAGACCATAATCTGCTTTTTCCTGATTATCTCCCCAATCTATATTTTCATAATCACTTTTTTCAAGCAGACCTGATTCACACAAATCATCCAAATCTATCATATATGGATTTCCGGCATATGAAGAAAATGATTGATATGGTGAATCTCCATAACTTGTAGGACATATGGGCAATATCTGCCAATATGACTGCCCTGCCTTATGTAAAAAGCGGACAAATTCTCTTGCTGCCTCTCCCATTGTTCCTATACCATATGGTGATGGTAATGAAGTAATAGGCATTAAAATTCCTGCTCTTCTCAAAGTTTTTTCCTCCTTTTACATTTCATAATTAAATTTTTCTAACGCTTTCTCTCTCAAGAAGCTGGAATGGCACTGATACATCTCTTCCCTCTCCCGGATAATGTATCTGCCTAAGCATAAGTTCTACTCCCTCTCTAGCCATTCTGTCTGTATCCTGCCTTATAGTTGTAAGTCTTGGAATACAATAATTAGAAAGGCTTATTCCGTCAAATCCAACCACTGAAATATCGTCAGGCACTCTTTTTCCTGCATCACATATTGCACGCATTGCACCGACTGCAATTGTATCACTGAGTGCAATTATAGCCGTGACACCTGATACCTGCTTCAAAAGTTTCTTTGCTGCCTGATACCCGTCTTCCATAGAATAACGACACGGTATATACGCTTTTTTTTCTTCAAAATCAATTCCATTTTCTTTAAAACTTCTAAGACATCCTTCATATCTGCTCGAACTTATCTGAGTTGCGGACAATGTTCCACCTATAACTCCGATTTTTTTATGTCCCTGTTTTATAAGATAACTTCCGACCTGATATGAAGCTTCCTCATCATCCGTATAAAATGATGAAAGATTGCTTATGTTCAAACTGCCCGCACTGTTAGTCAACAATACACAAGGAACTTCTATGCTGTCAAAAGCATCAAAATAATCAAGATTTCCTCCCAAAAATATTATCCCTTTGGGATTTCTGTCCCTGCACAATGAAAGTGCACACTCTACTTCATTTGCATCCTCATCTATATAAGAAACTTCTGCATTTTCACCGTTTCTAGAGAATAACATTTGCATTTTTTCAAGAATATCAGCAAAAAGCATATTCTGATTTCCCTTAACTATAATAGAAAGAGATGATACCGACTGCCTTTTCAAGTGTCTTGCATTTGTATTTGGCTGAAAGTTGCTTTCTTCTATAACTTCCATTATCTTTTTTCTTGCCTTATCACTAACATCGGAATGATTATTCAATACACGGGATACGGTTCCTATACCATATCCCGATAATTTGGCGATATCTTTTATGGTCATACATTTTCCTCGCTTTTCTTCTGTTCCGGAACATCCCCTGCAGAATACTCCGAATAAAATGTATTTTAACCCTTAACCGCACCAGCTGCAACGCCCTTAATAATATATTTCTGACAACATAAGTAAAATACTACTACCGGAATAACTGCCATAATAAGACAAGCCATAATAGCTCCCATATCAACTCTTCCGTAGCTGCCCTTCATATACTGGATAATAATCGATATAGTCTTATATTTCTTAATATCAAGTGTAAGATATGGAAGAAGGAAGTCGTTCCAAATCCACATTGCCTCAAGGATTCCTACTGATATAAGCGTTGGTTTCATCATTGGTATTACAACGTTAAAAAATGTTCTTATTGGACTGCAGCCGTCAATCATGGCTGCCTCCTCAACTTCGATTGGAATTGATTTTACAAAGCCGCAGAACATAAATACCGCCAGACCTGCACCAAATCCAAGATATATTATCAAAAGACCCCATGGTGTATTAAGTCCAAGAGAATCTGCTGTTCCTGATAATGTAAACATTACCATCTGGAACGGAATTACCATTGAGAATACGCAAAGAAGATAAATTGCTTTTGTAATCTTTGTCTGTACTCTTGTAATAAACCATGCACACATTGAACAGCATACAAGAATAAGTAATACACCGCCTACCGTAATAAATACGGTCCAGCCTACTGCCTTAATAAATTCATATTTTGTTATAGCCTCTTTAAAGTTTTCCATTCCGACAAATGTCTTTGATGACGGAAATTTAAATGGTTCAAGACTTATATATGTCTTTTTCTTAAAAGAGTTAATCAATACAACAATAATCGGTGATACAAATATTATTGATATAATCGTAAATAATAATGTTGCTAAAATTCCTTTTACCCTTTTCATTACTGCTGCACCTCCTTACTTCTTGTAAGTCTAAGCTGTAACATACTTATAACTATTACTGCAAGGAAGAAAATAACCGCCTTAGCCTGACCTACACCTTCATAACCTACTCTTCCATAGAACGTATCATAAATATTCAATGCAAGCATCTCAGTCTTGTGAAGCGGTTCACCACCTGTAAGTGAAAGGTTCTGGTCAAAGAGCTTGAATGAGTTTGTTATTGTTAAGAATGTACATATTGTTATTGATGGCATCATATTAGGAATAGTAACATGGAAAAGTCTCTTCCATGCATTTGCTCCATCAATCATAGCAGCTTCTTTTAATGAATCAGGTATTGCCTGTAAACCTGCTATGTAAACAATCATCATATAACCTATCTGCTGCCAGCAGATTAAGATTACGAGTCCCCAAAAACCTAATTTTGCATTTAATTTTAATGCCATGTCAAATTTACTGAATATACCATCAAATATAAGCTGCCAGATATATCCAAGAACAATACCACCTATAAGGTTTGGCATAAAGAATATTGTTCTGAAAATATTTGTTCCTTTAATTTTCTGTGTAAGCGCAAGTGCAAGTGCAAATGCCAAAAGATTAACAAGTATCAGCGTTACTACCGCGAATATGGCAGTAAATCCAAATGCATGAGGGAATGTTGAATCCTTAAATGCTTCTGCATAGTTGCTAAATCCCACAAAAGATGCATCCTTGATAGTGGTAAATTTACAAAATGATAAATAAATTCCTTCGATAAATGGCACGATAAATCCAATTGTGAATGCCGCCATAGTCGGAAGCAAAAATACCGGCCAGTATTTTTTTATTGCTTTTTCCATAATAATCCTCATTTCTGCACATATCCACTGTGCATAACGCAAAAAACGTAGCTGTTCCCTTTTTCACTGCCTAATACATTACTGTGTATAAAGTATAAAGCAGCTATTGTTTAATACAGGGGACACGTTTGACCGTCTCCCCCATATATTAGTCTGTCCACATTAGTAAATAATTTGTGATATAACTAATGCTTAATAGTCTGTAATTTAAAATTATTTCTTAGCTGCTGCGGCCTCTTTTGCCCATCCGTCAACGAATGCTTTCTTTACAAGATCCCAATTTGCATCTGTCTGCTTAGAAGCATATGTTGTAAGAGCTGAACCAAGGTCATTTTTCCATTTCTCAGATGGCATAGTTGTGAAATTCCATGTTACAGGTTTCTTACCCTGATTTACATAGTCATTTGCAATGTTTACAAGAGGATTGTCAGATTCAAGGTTTTTCTTAAATGGAATAACAAATCCCATTCCGTCCTGTCCTGAAGGCATAGCCCCTGCTGCTCCACACATACATTTAACTGCTGTCTCGTCAGTTACACACCAGTTCATGAAATCAAGTGTTGCCTGAATATCTTCTTTAGATGCTTTCTTGTTTACACACCAGTAATTCTCTGTACCTGTACAAAGTCCCTGATCTTCTTCTCCGTCTACACCGATGTAGATAGGAAGCATTCCAAGATTTTCATCTCCGATGTCTGCTATATCTGAGTAAGCCCATGTACCGTTCTGATAAAATACAGCTTTTTCAGTAACAAATTCTGCAACTGCATCATCACCTGTCTTTGTGCTAAGCTGTTTTGGACTTGTTGTAGAATTGTTTACATATAAATCCCAAATGTTACGATAGTTGTCAAGGTATGTTCCCTTAATTGCATCTGTATTTTCGATGTTATCCTGCTGATATTCATAATAAATAGGAAGGTTTGCAAGATGTGTCTTAAATCTCCAGTCTGAACTTCCATCCATACCTGCTGATGTGAATGCTGAGAATCCAAGGTCTTTGCTTCTCTTTGTGATGTCTTCAGCTACCTTCTTAAGGTCATCAAAATTCTTTATATCATCCTGTGTGTATCCGGCTTTTTTCAAAAGATTCTTGTTGTAAATTATACCATATGATTCAATAGCATAACCGATACCGTCAACAGCATCACCATCTTTTAATAAGAAATCGTCGCTTGTAATCTGCTTTGCAATTTCAGAATCTTTAAGATCATAGCAATAATCTTTCCAAGATGCGAGTCCAACCGGTCCGTTTACCTGGAACAATGTCGGAGCTTCGCTCTTACCCATCTCACTCTTAAGTGTTGTCTCATACTGATTTGCTGCGGCTGTTACTACATTTACCTTAACACCTGTTTTCTCTGTGTAGATATCTGCAAGTTCCTGCCACTGTGCATCAGCTTCAGGTTTGAAGTTCAAATAATAAACTGTTCCTTTAGCTTCTTTCTTACTGTCGCTTTCCTTTTTATCACTTGCGCCACCGCAACCTGTAAGTGCTGATGCTGTCATAACTGCTGCGAGTCCAAGTGCTATAAGTCCTTTCTTTCTCATAGTTATCCTCCTAAATTAGAATAGTTGTTGTTTCCATTTTGAATACTTTAAATAACTTTAAAATAATATGTATTTTTGTGGAAACGATTTTGGAAATGTTTCTGGAAATGTTTCCATTTCGTTGTAACTAAAATATATAACATTTAGATAAAAAATGCAATATTTTTTTTAATCTTTTGTGCTTTTTGTCATCTTTGCACAAAAATACCCCGATAATCCAACTGAATTACCAGGGTATTTTGTGCATTTTTACTATATTCAGGCTGAGTTTTTACATAAGCTGCGATACTCCATCAGCTTTTCCCTTGCATTTCTGCCTATATGTCTCGGAACTTCAATTCCTATCGTAACATACTGGTCACCGTAAGTCTTTCCGTCCTTTTTAGACACAACACCTTTTCCCTTAAGGCGTATTTTTGTACCTGACTGTGTTCCCTCTTTTATCCTGCACTCAACATCTCCATAAAGTGTATGGACACGCACATCTCCTCCGAGAACCGCAGTCGTATATGGTACATTTACCTTTGTATATATATCCTGTCCTTTTCTCTCATAGCCAGGTTTCTCACCTACTTTAACCCTGAGAAATAAATCTCCGGCCTCTGCTTTTCCCATACCCGGATGACCCTTTCCTTTGAGCCTGATACTGTTTCCGTCGTCAATTCCTGCCGGTATATGAACTTTTAATGACTGCTCTTTTCCTGTCCTGCCATTACGCAAAGTAATCACCTTGTCACATCCAAACACAGCCTCATCAAATGTTACTTCTATGTCAGCCTCTGTATCATCGCCTCTCATATCATAACCAAACTCCGGCTCCCGACCTCCTGTGCTGTAAAAATGTGTTCCCGAAAATCCACCATGTCCTCCAAAATGTCCGTCCTCATCAAAGCTGCTGCGACCGCCAGCTCCGCCACTTTGTCCAAAACCATCGTGGTCACCAAAACCTCCAAAACTTCCATGACCACTAAAGTGGCCGTCATTAAACAGATCTCCAAATATATCTCCAAAAATATCCGATGCATCTCCGGTGAAATGATACTCTCTGTGTGTTCCATAAGGTCCATCATAGGACTCCCCGTCTCCCGGCGAAAATCCTTCTTCAAATGCGGCATGACCAAACTGATCATAAAGTTTCTTCTTTTCAGAATCACTAAGTACATTATAAGCTTCTGTAATTTCCTTAAACTTTTGCTCAGCCACTGCGTCACCGGGATTCATGTCGGGATGATACTTCTTTGCCATCTTACGATATGCTTTTTTTATTGTCTTATCATCAGCGTTCCTATCAATTCCAAGCACCTTGTAGTAATCCTGTTTCACAGCCATAACAAACTCCCCCTTTCCTGTGCCGCTTTACGCTGCATTTTGAAAAAGGAGCGATTTTTCACCGCTCCTTCCGTCACCTTTATCTGATATATGATAGTACAAATTAAAATATAATACTAAAAACCGTTTTTGGCAGTTTTAAATGTATTTATCCACTGTCTGTTACAGGATTGAAATATATCTTTCCTCTTCTCTCTGTGGTAATGCTTCTTTCTTAGGCACATTCAATGTAAGAACTCCATTCTCAAATTTTGCTTTTATATCTTCCTGTGTCAGTTCTTTACCTACATAAAAGTTTCTGCTGCATGTAGAATAAAATCTCTCTCTGCATATATATCTGCTTGTATCATCCTTAGATGTTTTATCATCTTTAGACGTTTCTGCCGTAACTGTAAGATATCCGTCTTTTAATTCAGCCTTTATATCCTCTTTCTTAAATCCCGGCAAATCCATGATAACTTCAAAACCATCTTTGTTTTCCTTTATATCTGTTTTCATCAATCCGCTATTATAATAACTCTTTTTATAATTTCTTTCAGGTGCATCAAAAAATCCATCCATTAAATCATTTGCAAAAATACCAGGCATTAACATAATCAATCGCTCCTTCCAAAAATCTATTACTGTCCGCATCTGTGATGCAACAGTAAATAAAATCTTATTTATTTTTTAATATTGTTTGTTTCTCTGTTGCTGATTATGTTATACCACTTCTATTAGCACTCGTCAATAGTGAGTGCTAATAATTTTTGTGAACTTTTTGTGAACTTGTATCAATTAAATTCCATTTTATTTATGACACACTACCAATATTTTTTTCTTTTAAATACAATCAGACTCACAACAACTATCAGCACACTGATTCCTATAACAAACGGATAGGCATATTTCATTTTAAGCTCCGGCATATATGAAAAATTCATTCCATACCACCCTGCTATCAGTGTCAATGGCAGAAAAATTGTTGTTACTATCGTGAGCATCTTCATTACATCATTCTGGTGTATCTCTATCTCAGACTGGTACACATCCTGAACCTGCATCGCATATTCTCTTAGTATCTGTGTTTCCTGTGCAAGTCTTGTCATCTTTTCAGAATACATTTTAAAAAGTTCCACAATATCATCCGAAAAAAATTTCTCTTCATTTCCGGCAAGTTCATCCCCTGTTTCCGCAAGCTGTGTATAATAATGATAAAATCTCGCTATTATCTTTTTTAATCTCAAAAGACCTATATTGAATTTATCAGACTGCTCTTTCATGATATCCTCTTCAATCTCTGTTATCTTGTGCTCTATCTTCTGCAGAAAAAGTAAATCTTCTTCTATAAATGAGACAAAAAAATCATATATAAATCTTTCGATTGAATAATCTTTTGTGACCGCTTTTCCTGATATTCTCACTATATTTTTGTCAACGTTATCATCATCGCTTAAAATGATTACCCTGTTTTTCAATATATATATAGCAAAAAGTGTATCTTTTTTTCCATATTCTTTTGATGGCACTTGAAATGTCCCGTACAAAAAATCCCTATGACTTTCCATCTTGCAAAAATGAATTTCATCAGGCGAATGCCAGATTCCGCACTTCCCCCACAATATTTTTTCGTTATCCCACTCTGACATTTTAAATACACCAATACATTCATCATTTTCCCAAAATGTATCAAGAGCAATTTTAAATATACCGTCCTCTTTTACTATATAATACACTTCTTCCACCTGCATACTTAATACTTTATTCTTACTTTGCTGCCTTATTTTTGTTTATACCTAATTTGTATTTTATCCAAATTTATTGTAAAATAATCAGTGGTAATTTTTTATTACCACGATAATATATTGTGGTCAAAATCCAATTAAGAAAGGAAACCTTATATATGAAGAAAAGATTATGTCTTCTGCTCTGTTTTTCGCTAATATTTTTATCATCTTGCGGCAGACAATCAAACAATATACGTTTTGGAGCCGCTGACATAGGCGGTATGTACTATGCTTTTGCAAGCAGTTTCTCCGGTGCTATATCAAAAGACACCTCCGATTACAAGTTTGAAGTCAAAAATACAGCCGGTTCTGCGGCTAACCTTAGACTTCTGTCTGACAAATATATAGACCTTGGTATCGCACAGGCAGACCTTATCAAGGATGCTTACGATGGCACAGGTTATTTTAAAGACAATATCTGTAATGGCTATAAAGCTGTTGCTGCACTTTATACCGAAGCATGCCAGATAGTCGTTAAAGCAAACTCAGGTATAAAAAGCATTGATGACCTTCAGGGTCGAAAAGTAAGTATCGGTGCAAAGGAATCCGGTACGGAAATTAACGCAAATCAGATTTTAGAATTCAGCGGTTTAAATTCTAAACTTGTCAATATGGTAAATCTTGATTACACCGATGCGGCAAAACAGCTTGCCGAAGGTAAGATTGATGCATTTTTCTGCACAGCCGGACTTCAGACAACAGTAATATCTGAACTTACTAAAGAATGCAGTATCAGAATTTTAAGTATTGATGATAAATGTATTAAAAAACTGCTTACAGCCTATCCTTGTTACAGTAAGTATGAAATACCTGCAAACACTTATGCAGGCCAGTCGGAAAACGTAACTACAATAGGTGTAAAATCAGTATTGCTTGCATCTGACAGCCTTTCTGAAAACGCTGTCAAGCAATTTACTAAAACCTTTTTTAAACATAATAAAGATTTACAATATGCAACTTCTCTTGAACTGATAACTGATGAAAATACAGCGGTTCAGGGTATTGATATTCCATTCCATTCGGGCGCAGCCGCTTATTATAAGGAAAAAGGAATTACAGCCACAACAAATCGCTTGGAAATGAGGAATTAACTTTATGAAAATTCAATTAGACATGTACCAAACGCTTGCTGCTGCAGTTTTGGTACTCTTATTAGGAAGTTATCTGAGAAAAAAAATAAATATTCTGGAAAAATTCTGTATTCCAGCACCTGTTATAGGTGGATTACTCTTTGCTATTTTTACATGTGTATGTTATACTACCGGAATTATTGAATTTTCCTTTGATGATACTCTGCGTGAGGTGTGCATGGTATTTTTCTTTACATCTGTTGGCTTTCAGGCAAACTTAAAGGTTTTAAAAAGCGGCGGAAAATCCTTATTGGTATTCCTCGCACTTGTTATCACACTGATTTTTTCGCAGAACCTGCTTGCCATCGGACTTTCAAAGGTACTTGGCTTAAATCCTCTCATCGGAATGTGTACAGGTTCAATACCTATGGTCGGCGGTCACGGTACTGCCGGTGCATTCGGTCCGGTACTCGAGGATTTTAATATTAAGGGTGCAACAACTATCTGTACTGCCGCTGCCACTTTCGGACTTATAACAGGAAGTCTTGTTGGCGGTCCTATAGGAAAGCGCCTTATCGAGAAAAGAAATCTTATGTGCAATGTTCCGTCTGAGGATGACAGCCTTTTGGTTGAGGACGAGGAAAAACACCAGCGTCATACAAATATGTACGCAACCGCAGTATTCCAGCTTATACTTGCAATAGGACTCGGCACCATCTTTTCGTATTTTCTCACAAAGACAGGACTTACTTTTCCTATCTATATAGGTGCAATGCTCGCCGCTGCACTTATGCGTAATATTACTGAGTATTCAAGCAAGGGAACTATCCATATGGGTGAGATAAACGACCTCGGTGGAATCAGTCTTTCACTCTTTCTCGGAATGGCAATGATTACTTTAAAGCTCTGGGAACTTGCCACTCTCGCCCTGCCGCTTGTTATCCTGCTCGCAGCACAGACGCTTCTCATATGCGTATTCACATACTTTGCCATATTCAATGTTATGGGAAGAGATTATGATGCAGCCGTGCTTTCTGCCGGAACCTGCGGCTTTGGTATGGGTGCGACCCCAAACGCAATGGCAAATATGCAGGCAATCTGCGACCTATATGTTCCATCCGTAAAGGCATACCTTATCATACCGCTTATCGGAAGTTTATTTGCAGATTTTATCAACAGTCTTGTTATCACATTTTTCATTAATATACTTTAAATGGAGGGATTTTTATGTTTCACTGGAAAAAGAAAAATGAGCAAAAACATGTTGAGGAAAAACATGATTACAATTTAACTTTTGACAATGTAGCAATTCCGGAAGTCCATACACACAAGACCCACGACGAAACGACCGAAAATGAAAGTGACGACTCTTCCATAAACTATGATAATCTGGCTATACCGGAAGTTCATATACGAAAAAAATAACAAAATAATTTTTACAGAATGGAGACTTCTTATGAGTGAAAACAAAGAATTTTTAGCTACTGAACCTGTCGGAAAACTTTTATTAAAACTGGCAGTTCCATCCGTTATATCACAACTTGTAAACATGCTCTACAACATTGTAGACAGAATCTACATAGGACATATTCCAAAAACCGGCAGTCTTGCTCTCACAGGCCTCGGTGTCTGTATGCCCATCATTATGATAATATCCGCTTTTGCTGCTCTTATCGGCTTTGGCGGTGCTCCGAGAGCTTCAATTTTTATGGGCAAGGGCGAAAATGATACAGCCGAAAAAACTCTTGGAAACTGTTTTACCATGCAGATTATCATTTCAATTATCCTTACCATTGTATTATTATCCGGTAACAGATTTTTCCTCATGGCTTTCGGCGCAAGCAGCAACACAATTGATTATGCTTCAAGCTATATGAATATCTATGCCCTTGGAACAATATTCGTACAGCTCACTCTCGGCATGAACGCTTTCGTAACAGCACAGGGATTTTCAAAAACCGGAATGTTAACCGTAATCATAGGTGCTATATGCAACATCATTCTCGATCCGATTTTTATTTTTGCACTCGGTCTTGGCGTAAAGGGTGCTGCAATTGCCACTGTAATATCACAGGGAATTTCATGTATATGGGTTATCTCATTCTTAACAGGCAGAAAAACATTTTTAAAGATAAAGAAAAAATATCTCATTCCTTCTGCCGAAATAATTCTTCCATGTATGGCTCTCGGCGTTTCAACATTTGTCATGCAGGCAAGCGAGAGTGTCATTTCCGTATGTTTTAATTCATCACTTTTAAAATACGGCGGTGATGTCGCCGTTGGTGCCATGACTATACTTACAAGTGTAATGCAGTTTGCAATGCTGCCACTACAGGGTATCGGTCAGGGTGCACAGCCGATTACCAGCTACAACTACGGAGCAAAAAATGCTGACCGTGTAAAAAAGACATTTCGTATACTTATTACCGTATCACTCAGCTATTCAATCATATTCTGGGCATTGATACAGCTTTTCCCTGGTGTATTTGCAGGAATTTTCAGTTCAGATAAAGAACTTGTTACATTTACCGCCGGCGCACTCAGAATTTACTGCGGTATGTTATTTATGTTTGGAATACAGATTGCATGCCAGATGACTTTTGTTGCCATAGGCAATGCCGTATGCTCGGTCATTGTTGCCGTCGTGAGAAAGTTCGTTCTTCTTCTCCCGCTTATCTACATAGTGCCGCATTTTGTTTCAAACAAAACAAACGGAGTATATATGGCTGAACCTGTTGCCGACTTCATAGCAGTATCCTTTACGGTAATCATATTTTTAGTTCAGTTTAAAAAAGCACTCAGTAAATTGAAATAAATTTAATAATATACTTGCCTAATTGAGAGAAATTTAACACTATGCAAGTATAGTTGAAAAATTGTCAATTATAACTTTAATTTTCTTCAACTTTTGGTACTTTTTTCTATTGACAAATTGCCCCTTAAAAACTACCATACATTAGTAAAAGAAAAAGGAGGCAATTATTATGAGATTATGGAAAAAGGCAGTCAGCCTTGTACTTGTATCTGCTATGGCATTTTCTATGTGTGCATGTGGCAGCAAGAAGGACGAAGGGAGCAAATCAGCAGACACATTTAAGATTGGTGGCATCGGACCTACAACAGGTGATGCAGCTATCTATGGAAAAGCCGTCCAGAACGGTATCAAGCTTGCAGTAGACGAGGTTAATGCCGCAGGTGGTATTAACGGAAAGAAAATTGAATATAAATTTGAGGACGACCAGAACGATACTGAGAAATCAGTAAATGCCTACAACAGCTTAAAAGACTGGGGTATGCAGATACTTGTAGGAACTGTTACATCAAACCCTTGTACAGCAGTTGTTGAACAGACACATAATGACAACATGTTCCAGCTTACTCCATCAGCTACAGCAGTAGAGTCAATTCAGTATGACAACGCATTCCGTATGTGTTTCTCTGACCCTAACCAGGGTAGTGCTTCTGCTGATTATATCGCAGACCACAAACTTGCTTCAAAAGTTGCAGTTATTTATAACAGTTCTGACCCTTACTCTTCAGGTATCTATCAGAAATTTGATGCCGAGGCAAAAGCAAAAGGACTTGATATAGTAGCTGCCGAGGCATTTACTGCTGACAGCAAGACAGACTTCTCAGTACAGATTCAGAAAGCTAAGAGTGCCGGTGCTGAAATGGTATTCCTTCCTATATATTATCAGGAGGCATCTCTTATCCTTGCTCAGGCAAAGAAGGCAAACTTCACACCTAAGTATTTCGGATGTGACGGTATGGACGGAATCCTTGCACTTGACGGATTTGACAAAGAACTTGCTGAGGGACTTATGTTCCTTACACCATTTACACCTGATTCAAAGGATGACAAGACTCAGACTTTCGTAAAAGCATACAAAAAAGCATTTAATGACACACCTATCCAGTTTGCCGCAGATGCCTATGACTGTATCTACACTATAAAAGCTGCCGCTGAGAAAGCAAAGCTTACACCTGATATGAGTATTTCTGATATGTCAGACGCATTAAAGAAATCAATGACTGAAATTGAACTCAGCTGTCTTACTGCTAAGAGCATCAAATGGTCATCAGACGGTGAACCTACAAAAGAGCCTACTGTCGTAGTTGTAGAAAACGGTTCTTACAATATAGCTGAATAAAGTTTATAAACACCAAAATCCGAATTAGACAAAATGTTACTGAATAACGTATTTTGTGGATTTTAAGCTTGTTATATGATATTATAAAGTCTGTATGAGATTTAAATCTCATACAGACTTTAATATTACTGTTCACACTCAAATTTAAACAGTAACACTCTACATTTAAAGAAACAGGAGGTAAACCATGAGCTTTATATCGTATTTATTTAACGGATTAAGTCTCGGAAGTGTTTATGCAATAATTGCCCTCGGTTACACAATGGTATATGGTATTGCAAAAATGCTTAACTTTGCACATGGAGATGTAATCATGATTGGTGCTTATGTTTCTCTTCTTTCCATGACAAATGCAGGCATTCCGGCATTTCCGGCACTTATTATTTCAATTGTTGTCTGTACTGTTTTAGGTATTGTCATTGAGAGAATTGCATACAAACCACTTAGAAATGCATCTTCTTCACTTGCGGTTCTTATTACTGCAATCGGTGTCAGCTACTTACTTCAGAATGTTGCACTTTTACTTTTTGGAGCCAATGCACAGACTTTTCCATCAATCATCAAATGGGAAGGACTTTCATTAGCCGGAGGAAAACTTAACCTTTCCGGTGAAACTATCATTACAATAATAGTTTGTATCATCATTATGATAGCTTTAATGTTCTTTGTACAGAAAACAAAGCCGGGTCAGGCAATGCGTGCTGTATCTGAAGACCGTGGTGCCGCACTTCTTATGGGTATCAATGTAAACGGAACAATTGCTCTCACATTTGCAATCGGCTCAGGACTTGCAGCTATCGCAGGTGTACTTCTCTGCTCTGCTTACCCAAGTCTTACACCTTACACAGGTGCCATGCCCGGTATCAAAGCGTTCGTTGCCGCCGTATTTGGTGGTATCGGTTCAATCCCGGGAGCATTTATAGGCGGTATTCTTTTAGGTATTATTGAAATATTTGGTAAGGCCTATATTTCATCACAGATGGCAGATGCAATTGTTTTTGCTGTACTTATTATCGTCCTTCTTGTTAAACCGACAGGACTTTTAGGCAAAAAAATTCAGGAAAAAGTATAGGAGGCAGGTATATTATGTCAAAGAAATTATCTAAACAAAAATTAAATGATATTATCACTTATGGTATAGTTATAGCTGCTTTTATTATAATGCAGATTCTTATAAATGCCGGAGAGATTTCTTCTCTCTTCCAGGGACTTATGGTTCCTTTGTGTACTTATATCATTCTCGCCATTTCGCTTAATCTTGTCGTAGGTATTCTCGGAGAATTAAGTCTTGGACATGCCGGCTTTATGTGTGTCGGTGCTTTCACAAGTTCCTTCTTCTCAAAAGCTACACATGATACTATCACAAACGGAACACTTAGATTTTTTATCGCACTTCTAATAGGAATAGCGGTGGCAGCCATATTCGGAATTATAATAGGAATTCCTGTTTTGAGATTAAATGGTGATTATCTTGCAATAGTTACACTTGCATTTGGGGAAATCATCAAGAACCTTGTTAACGTTCTTTTTATAGGAAAAGATTCAAAAGGATTTCATTTTTCAACAAAAGATGCGGTAAGTTTAAATCTCGAACCTGACGGAAAAATTATCGTGAACGGTCCTCAGGGAATTACGGGCACGCCTAACGATTCAACATTCTTTATCGGTTTTATACTTATTCTTATAACATTGTTTATAGTATTAAACCTCATACACTCAAGAGACGGACGTGCTATCATGGCTATCCGTGACAACAGAATTGCCGCTGAATCAATCGGTATAAACATTACAAAATATAAACTTATGACATTCACTATATCTGCTGCAATGGCAGGTGCAGCCGGTGTCCTTTATGCACACAACCTCTCAAATCTCACAGCTAATACAAATAACTTCGGTTACAATATGTCTATAAACATTCTTGTATTTGTTGTTCTTGGAGGTATCGGAAATATCAGAGGTTCTATCATAGCCGCTGTTGTACTTACACTTCTTCCGGAGCTGCTCCGTGGAATGTCAGATTACCGTATGCTTATCTACGCAATAGTTCTTATTGTCATGATGCTCTTTAACTGGGCACCAAAAGCAATTGAATGGCGTGAAAAACACCTTTCATTTAAGAAAAACAAAAAGGAGGCTGCATAAAATGGAAAATTTATTAGATGTACAAAATCTTGGTATTTCTTTTGGTGGTCTTCGTGCCGTAAACAACTTTAGTATCAACATTAAAAAGGAACAGCTTTACGGACTTATCGGTCCAAATGGTGCCGGAAAAACAACTATTTTCAACCTTTTGACAGGTGTTTATAAACCTGACAGCGGAAAGATTATTCTCGACGGAAATGACCTCACAGGCAAATCCACAATTGAAATAAACAAATCAGGAGTTGCAAGAACATTTCAGAATATAAGACTGTTTTCACAGCTCACCGTACTCGACAATGTAAAAACAGGTCTACACAACAATCATCACTATTCAACACTTGACAGCATACTTAGGCTTCCACGTTATCATAAAGTTGAAAAAGAAATGAATGATATTGCTATGGAACTTCTCGAAGTGTTCGGACTAAAAGATGATGCATATGTTGAAGCACAGAATCTCCCTTATGGACAGCAAAGAAAACTTGAGATTGCACGTGCACTTGCAACAAATCCTAAACTCCTTCTTCTCGACGAACCTGCTGCCGGCATGAATCCAAACGAAACAGAAGAATTAATGGATATGATAAAATTTGTAAGAGACCATTTTCATATGACAATTCTTCTCATTGAACATGACATGAAACTTGTAAGCGGAATATGCGAGCAGCTTACCGTACTTAATTTCGGCGAGGTTCTTGCACAGGGCGATACATCAGACGTGTTAAACAACCCACAGGTTATCAAGGCATATTTAGGTGAATAATTATAGAAATGAGGGATAAAATTATGGCGATGCTTGAAGTTAAAGATTTAGAAGTATATTACGGTATGATACAGGCAATCAAAGGTATCTCTTTTGAAGTAAATAAAGGTGAGGTTATCGCACTTATCGGTGCCAATGGTGCCGGCAAAACTACTACTCTTCACACTATCACCGGTCTTCTCTCTCCTAAAAAAGGAAGTGTTATTTTCGAGGGAAAGGACATAACAAAGATACCTGCACATAAAATTGTATCAATGGGAATGGCTCATGTTCCCGAAGGCAGACGTGTTTTTGCGGATTTAAGCGTGTACGAAAACCTTAAATTAGGTGCATACACACGAAAAGATAAAGAGAATTTAAACAAAGATTTAGAAAATATATACAAAAGATTTCCAAGACTTGCCGAGAGAAAAAATCAATCAGCAGGTACATTGAGCGGCGGTGAGCAGCAGATGCTCGCAATGGGACGTGCACTTATGTCAAAACCATCTATTATCCTTATGGATGAGCCATCAATGGGACTTTCACCTATCCTTGTCAATGAGATATTTGATATTATCGAATCTATCAGCAAATCGGGCACTACTGTTCTTCTTGTAGAACAGAATGCTAAAAAAGCTCTTTCTATCGCAGATAGAGCATATGTACTTGAAACCGGAAAAATTGTCACAAGTGGAAAAGCAAGTGACCTGCTTGAGGACGATTCGATAAAGAAAGCTTATTTAGGTGAATAAATAGCCAAACTCTAGCGAGTTTGGCATTAGAATCTACTACTCTTTACTTTATATCTTTAATAAAAATAAAGGAGGTATTACTATGGGAAATATGATTATTACTGTTTCACGCCAGTATGGCAGTGGTGGCAAGACTATTGCTGCCATGCTTGCCCAGAAACTTGGTATCAACTGCTACAGCCGTGAAATTCTTAAAATGGCTTCTGAGGACAGCGGAATCAACGAAAGGCTTTTCGGTATGTCAGACGAAAAACTCCGCCATGCCGGATGGCTTAAAACATTAAGCCATACTTATACAGGTGAACTTCTTCCTCCTGAAGATAAGGGCTTTACTTCCGATGACAACCTTTTTAATTATCAGGCCAAAACCATCAAGGAACTTGCCGAAAAGGAATCCTGCATCATTGTAGGAAGATGCGCAAACTACATTCTGAAAGACAACCCTAATGTACTCAGCGTGTTTGTTCATGCCGATGAAAACTTCTGCCTTGCAAGGGCCATGGAACGTAACAGTTTCAGCGAGAAAGAGATGAAAAAATTTATTGAGCGCACTGATAAATACCGTTCTGACTATTACCGCTATCATACTGGACACCACTGGACTGACGCAAGATATTATGACCTTTGTCTTGACAGTTCAAAACTCGGTTTTGAAAATTGTGCCCTCGAAATAGAGGAATATGCAAAAATCCGCTTTGGAAAATAAATACTAAATCAAAATCTTATAACAGACAGCTATAAATTTCATTCATCCCGTTAATGCGGATGTCTAAAATTTATGGCTGTTTTTATTTTATATAAAGATTGATATATACGCCTATTTGAATTATATTATTTACAACGATATATTTTAAAGATTCTTATTTAGAATAAAAATCACATGACGCAAGGGTCAAAATACCTTTTGACCTCAACATCATTACATACATATAAAAGGAGGTATCTATGAATTTTTTTGAATTTACCGACAAAGAATTATTTTTCCGCAATGACGGCGAACTTGTAATTATTGCTGCATGGGGTGACAACAGTCTGCGTGTGCAGTCATCACTGATGGATAAAATCCCGGATGGAAATGCTGCTCTTATCAATCCCAATGTAAACAATCCGTCAGATATTGACATCCGTATAATTGACGAACGTCATGCCGTTATCAAAAACGGACTTATCACAGCAAAATTATATGTTCAGGAATGGGGAAATGCTTTACAGATTTCTTTTTATAACGGGCAGAATAAACTTCTGCTTCGTGAAATCAGCAACGGCGGTGCATTGACAAGAAAAGCACGTTATTTTCACACTCTCAACGGTGGCAGTTATAAATTAAAGGTCAGTTTTGAACCTTCACCCTCTGAAAAAATATACGGAATGGGACAATATCAGCAGGAAATTTTTGACCTTAAAGGCTGCAATCTCGAACTTGCACACCGAAATTCACAGGCAAGTATTCCTTTTTATATTTCAAATCTTGGATATGGTTTTCTCTGGCACAACGCTGCCGTCGGCGAAGTCCATTTCGGAAAAAATACTACTGAATGGATTGCCGAAGATACAGACAAGATGGACTATTGGATAACAGCCGGCAACTCTCCGTCACAAATTGAAGAACAATTTGCCTGCTGTACCGGAAAATCACCTATGATGCCTGAATACGGTCTCGGATTTTGGCAGTGCAAACTCCGCTACTACAATCAGAAACAGGTACTCGACATCGCAAAAGAATACAAAAAAAGAAATATTCCCGTTGATGTTTTAGTTATCGACTATTACCACTGGCCACATTGCGGTGACTGGCGTTTTGATGAAGAATATTTCCCTGAACCTGAAAAAATGATAAAAGAATTGCACGACATGGGCATTGAAACGATGGTTTCCATCTGGCCACAGGTTGAATGGAACAGTGAAAATTTTGAGGAAATGAAGCAACAAGGGCTTCTTGTAAAACAAAACTCAGGTATAGACGTTCAAATGACCTTCCACGGAAACAACGTATTTATGGATGCAACTAACCCTCGTACAAGAAAATATGTCTGGGAAAAATGCAAAAAAAATTATGCTGACATGGGTGTAAAAACATTTTGGCTTGATGAAGCCGAACCTGAATTTACAAATTACAATTATGAGCGTTACCAATATCATGCAGGGCCTGTTTCAAAAGTAGGAAATATATATCCCAGAGAATATTCCAGACTTTTTTATGAAGGCCAGAAAGAAATGGGACAGACTGATATAGTCAATCTCGTCCGCTGTGCATGGGTAGGAAGTCAAAAATACGGTGCCCTTGTGTGGTCAGGTGACATTTGGTCTTCATATGAAGATTTCCGTAAACAGATATGCGCCGGACTTCATATGGGACTTTGCGGCATCCCGTGGTGGACAACAGATATAGGCGGATTTCATGGCGGAAATATTGAAAGTGATGATTTCAAAGAACTTTTACTCCGCTGGTTCCAATTTGGAACTTTCTGTCCTGTTATGAGAATACACGGCTGCCGCCAGCCATACACCAATTTAAAAAATAAAGCCGGTGAAGTTCGTGAAGGAACAGGTGCAGATAATGAAGTATGGAGTTATGGTGAAGATGCAGAAAAAATTATGGTCAAATTTATTCATGTACGCGAACTTATGAAAGACTATATACGTGGTATTATGAAAGAAGCACATGAAAAAGGAACTCCTGTCATGCGTACACTTTTCTACGAATTTCCTGATGATAACTGCTGGGACATTTACGACGAGTATATGTTTGGAAATGAAATTCTTGTTGCTCCTATATGCCATGAGCACGAAACCAGACGAGAAGTTTATCTGCCGAAAGGTCACTCATGGACATCTGCCCACAACGGCGAAGTCTATGAAGGCGGCAAAACCTATAATATCGATGCACCAATCGATACCATTCCGGTATTCCTCAAAGATGGTTCAAATAAATATCTTATTGGAGAAATTTAATGGAGGATATAATATATGAAAAAAATAAATATTGACAATCTGATTTCAGAAATGACACTTGAAGAAAAAGCTTCTCTTTGTTCTGCTGCCGATGCATGGCACACAAAGAAAATCGAAAGGCTTAATCTGCCTTCAGTCATGGTTTCAGACGGACCTCACGGACTTCGCAAGGAGGATGACAGCCCTGCTCATTTTGGACTTCTTGAAAGTATTGAAGCTATATGTTTTCCGACTGCATCAGCTCTCGCATGCTCATTTGACAGAGATTTAATTGAAAATGTAGGAAATGCCCTCGGTAAAGAATGCCAAAGTGAAGATATTTCTGTACTGCTCGGACCCGGTATAAACATGAAACGCTCTCCTCTATGCGGAAGAAATTTTGAATATTTCTCAGAAGACCCCTATCTCGCCGGAGAAATGGGAGCTGCTTTTGTCAACGGTGTACAAAAAAATGACATTGGCACAAGCCTTAAACATTTTGCAGCCAACAATCAGGAATGGCGCAGAATGAGCATAAGTGCTGAAATTGATGAAAGAACTCTCAACGAAACATACCTTACGGCATTTGAAAAAGTTGTAAAACAGGCTAAACCATGGACAATCATGTGCAGCTACAATCAGATAAACGGAGAATATTCCTGTGAAAACAAAGAACTTCTGACTGATACTTTGAGAGACAAATGGGGATATGAGGGACTTGTCATGACTGACTGGGGAGCCATGAATGACAGGGTAAAAGCACTCAAAGCCGGTCTTGACCTCGAAATGCCATCAAGCCACGGTGAAACAGATAAACTTATCGTAAAAGCCGTAAATGACGGTACCCTTGATATTGAAACACTTGATACAGCCGTAAGACGAATACTCACTCTTGTTGACAATTCACTTGATTCAAAAGACAAACATTCAGGCTTTAAATACGATATGGAATGGCATCATGAAATTGCACAGGAGACAGCAGAAAATTGTGCCGTTCTTCTCAAAAATAACGGTGCACTCCCTCTCAGCAAAAACCAGAACATAGCATTTATAGGTGAATTTGCTGACAATCCACGTATTCAGGGCGGCGGTTCAAGTCATATAAACTGCCACAAAATCGATACCGCACTTAATTGTGTAAAAGAACTTGCAGACGTCACATATGCAAAGGGATATAATACAGACAATGAACAGACAGACGAAAACCTCTTAAACGAAGCATTAAATACAGCTAAAAATGCAGATGTTGCCGTAATCTTTGCCGGATTGCCGGATGCATTTGAAAATGAAGGTTTTGACAGAACTCATATTGATATGCCAAAATGCCAGAATGAACTCATTGAAGAAATATGCAAAGTTCAAAAAAACGTAGTTGTTGTATTACATAACGGCTCAGCCATCACTATGCCTTGGCTTGGCAAAGTAAACGCCGTTCTTGAAATGTATCTCGCCGGAGAAGCGTCAGGTGCTGCTGCCGTCAACCTTTTATTCGGCATTGCAAATCCATCCGGAAAGCTTGCTGAGTCATTCCCTATGCAGTTAGAGGACACACCTGCCTACTTAAACTTCCCGGGCAACAGGGATAAAGTAAATTACAATGAAGGTGTCTTTATAGGTTACAGATACTACGATAAGAAGAAAATGAATGTTCTTTTCCCATTCGGCTATGGATTGAGTTATACAAAATTCAGATATGACAATATGAAAATAAACGGTAATAATATATCTGAAAATGATTTTTCATTTAAAGACAATGAAGATATAAATGTGAGCATTGATATAACTAACATAGGCGAACTTGAAGGAGCAGAAATCGTCCAGCTTTATATAAAAAATTATATTGGTGAGGATAACAGACCAATTAAAGAATTAAAAGATTTTGCAAAAGTAAAGCTTGTACCGGGCGAAACCAAAACTGTCACATTCACTCTCAATTTCAGAACATGGGCATATTATAACGAAACTATCCACGACTGGTATGCACCATCCGGAGAATATGAGATACTTATTGGCGCATCGTCAAAAGATATTAAAACTTCAAAAGCAGTTTCAATAAAATCTACAATAGAAATTCCTTTTGTCGTAAATAAATCAACAACTTGTGAAGATGTTGAACGCTTTGCCAAAAACAAAGCTCCACTTGACGAAATGCTTATGAAATGCGTAAAAGCACAACATAAAATTGATTCACCAAAAACAGAAGAGGAAGAACTTAAAGACCTCAAATGCGGCTTTGGAGGTGTTCCGCTTCATTCTACACTTTCATTTACACCTGATGAATTAAAATACGAAGACATACAGAATGCAATAAATGAAATAAATAAAGGGGAGTAAATATTTTTCGCAACAATCTACCTTATCGTATAAACATTGCCTATCCTATTGGCCAACAGGATAGGCATTTTTATTTTCGCTTGTTTCTTTTATCGAAAAAGACAAGCAATGCGATAATCAAACTACCAAAAGTAAATAACAATGTTAAAACTATCCAAATCATAACATACCAAATATGAAGTTTCTTCCAATCAATTATAAAAAAGTCTAAAATCTATATAAAAATTTTGTAAATACTATTTTTAACTTACCTTTTTAAAACAACAATTTTCTACTTCTTTTATTAAAGCATTTTTTATTCAAAATTTAACATATAAAGTTATATTTCACAACTTTAAGTTGTAATAAATGTAATTGACAATATATGGACATTAGCCGCCTTAGGTAAAATTATTTTAACAATTTCTGTTCCTACATTTAATACTTCCATAAAAACTGCTGCTTTATTACAAATTATTCTTCCATCGTTACCATATGTTTTTCCAAATATACAAGCATTCTCTTCATTACACTCCGATATATCTTTAATAAAAAATGGTATAAATATACTTTCATCACTCTTCTTAATTATTTCTAAACGTTCCACACTACTCCCCCATTCTGCACAACATACAATTCCTATATACAACACTTTTTTTATAATGTTTACATCTAATATCTGTCCACTACAAATAACATTATCAAATACTTGATTATTTTTTATATAATACGGTATTTTATTATAATAACTAATTCCTTGTATTATTTTATCAAACACAAAATACTCCCCTGCTCCTGTAAGATCCTTGCCCTCTGAAACAATATGATTTGCAAAACCACTATTATTCATAAATGGAATTAAATCCATAAAAACTGTTTTTTTATCATCATTCACATGATTTGAAATTACTCCTTTTATTATTATATTGCCACATTTTAAACACTTTAAAAAATTTTCATATGCATTTTTTTCTAAATTAATAATTTCTAATATTTCGTCATACGCCTTATGTCCAAAATTCTCCTCCCAAATTGTAATACTATTTTTCAAAAGTGTATTTATAATTCTAGACCACCTACTCATTATTTGTCGATATATAATAATTATTTCTGAAAACCGTTGTTTTTTTTCATCCTCATCTCTTCAAGTCAGCCAAATTACAAACAAATTTATACCCTTTATATATTTTCGTATCTCATCTACAAGTTTTTCAGTAGACATTAAATTTATGTCATTTTTATTTCTAAATTCTATATCTGCTGAAAAAAAATCTAAAAAGCATGTTGCAAAATCTTCCATCTCTTGAAATCTATTTTCATTTATAACATTGAAAACACCTCTTATAATATCTTCTTCTATCTGTTTTTGATTTAATGTTCTAATTATTTTAGGAACAGACAAAAACAAATAAAACTTACAACCATAAAACAAGTTTTGAAATGAAAGTATTTCTACCTTACTACTGTCTATTGAATCAATCACATCAACTGTTTTACTATTCATGTCAATACCAACAACAATAATTAAATGTTCTGTATGTTCTTTCTTAAAAAAATTACTCCATTTTAAATAATATGAATCCATATGTATTATACATGGAATATATCTTTCCATTTCTCTTTTTATGAAATTAATTAACTCTGTAAAATTTTTAAGTATTTTTTTTTGAGTTTTTATTCCATATAATTCTTCCAAATATAATGTACAATCATAATTTACATACAAGCCATCTGCTATTCTTCCATTATTACATAATTTTCTATCAAAATGAAAATTATATCCCTTTAAAAAAATAGTTTCATACTCAATTCCTCTGTATTTACAATACATAGAAATAACATTCTCAATACAAACTGGAACGAAACATTGCGCAATATTATTATTTATAATCGGAACATTCAGCATTAATTTTCTCCAATCTTCACTCTTCTAACAATTAAATTCAAACTTTTACTATATTATCTGCCAACTCAATAAACTTTTTTGAATGTGCTATATATATTAATGTCCCTTCATAATTTTTTATGAAATTATACAGCCAATGTATAGCTTCAGTATCCAAATGATTATTGGGCTCATCTAAAATCAAAAGATATGGATTACATAACAAAGCCCTTGCAATTGAAATCTTTTGTAACTCACCACCAGAAATATTTTTTTCATCATTAGAAAGTACCCTGCCTTTTATTTTTTCCATTCCTAAAGAATAAATAATTTTTTCAACTACTTTTTCATTAACATCTTTGCAAAATAATAAAATATTATCTTTAATGCTTCCTTGAAAAACTATAGGTTTTTGAAATGCCATACCAATATTTTTTCTCCAATAACTAATATCTATATTAGACAATAAATTATTATCACAAAAAATTTCTCCTTGATAATCTTTTTCTAGTCCACACAATAATTTTAATAATGTTGACTTTCCACTTCCATTTTTCCCAACAATTACATTCTTCTTATTTATCAGTATCTTATCATTAAAATTATGCAGGATTAATTTATCTCCGTATGAAAAAGATAAATTACGAAAACTAATACTTTGTGTTGGTAAAAATTCTATTCCGCTATAAACTTCTTTATTTTCATAAAACATAGCAATTCGTTCATAACTATTGATTAAAATCGGTTTTTTTCTAATAATAAATCCAATATCAAAACAAATTCTATCATATATACTCGAATATCCCAACATTGCAATTACTTCACCAATATTAATTACATGATTTTTTACGAACAAACATCCAACTATTAAAATTATCATATAGGATAATCTTTGCAAAAATACATTTAAATTAGTATTTAAAACATTACAAAATATTTGTTTTTGTTTTGACTCTTTAAAATAATGATTAAAATTTCTTTTAAAAATAAATATATAAGATTTAATCAATTTATTTCTCTTAATAAATGATAACTCTGAAAAATATTCATTCTCCAACACTCTTGTCATTGATTCATATTCTCTCATTTGTTTATCATACTTTTTTTCATATCTCTGCAATAAAATAGGAATAATAAACCGAGAAACAGATATTCCCATTACAATAATTGTATACCCCCCACTAATATTAATGGATTGAATTTCTAAAAAAATTATTGCAACTGACGTAACTACATATTTTGTTATAATTTCCATCCAATAAAATCTTAGATCTATAGGATCATTTTCTAAACGATACTGTATTTCTCCTGGTTCAATTTCTCTAACTTTTGTATATTCCATTTGCAAATAATGTCTATATAAATAACGGTCATGTTGAAGTGAACCATTAAGCATCAATAAATTTTTAATAAAATCTATTATTGGAACAGCAAATATCATAAATAATAAACTAAATATCACCCTTATTAGTATGCTATTATCAGTTATTGCCTCCCCATTAATAATAGCATATGCATACTTTCCTAAATATCCTGCAATTAATACCACTACTAAAACTTCACAACACTCACTTATTACATTGAATATTAATGCTTTCCACATTGATTTTGCACAATCACTGTATACTGTTTTCTTTAATTCTTCCATTTGATTTTACCACCCCTTATTTCATATTGAAAATCAACCACTTCGAATAACTCTTTTTCATGTGTAACTATAAAAACACCATTTTGATACTCATTTATCTTCTTTTTTAAAATATTTATCCCATATGTATCTAAATGATTAGTAGGCTCATCTAAAAATAAATATTTATCATTTTGTGAAAATGCTAAAGCTAGAAAAACTTTACGTTTATTACCTAATGATAAATCACTAATTTTTTCCTCTTTAAGCATTTTTTCCATAATGCCGAACTCTATTGCAATTTCAGCTGCATTTTCATGGCAAGTATATTTATATAATTCAATTGGTGTTATATTTAATTCTACATCTTGTTGCGGCAGATAAAACACTTTATCTAATAAACAATTGTCAGATATATTTTTTAGTTCAATATTATCGTATTTAATCTGACCCTCTTTGTACTCCATTTCTTTTACCATAATCTTTAACAATGTACTTTTTCCACTACCATTATCTCCAAATATAATATATTTTTTTTTCATATCCCATTTTATATTTTCTATCTCCAAAACAACTATTCCCTCTTTATTTTCAATCAATAAACTGTCAATGCAAAATTGTCCAACTTCATCATTTATATTATCCGTAGTTGATTTATATTTTTTTAACCAACCAGTAATTCGTCCTTCTGCAACTTTATATATACCATATTGTGGAATCGTATCAAAAATATTTTTATAAGCAACAAATAAGGATGATGATAGTACAATTGCTTGTGTCGCCAAATGGACATCTATTACCCCTCTCAGAACATATAGTCCAATAATTGCATAAGAACCATAATTTAACATATTTTCCAAAAAATTATCCATGATATTTTCGACTGTTACTGCAACTTCTGAATTAACTCCAGCCTTAACATATCGTTTATGAATTTTCTTTAAATTATGTATATACCATTTTTCTAAAGCATATATTTTCATTGTTTCATATCCTGTATAACTAAATACAATATAATCTGTCAATTCCTCCTCTACCTGCCTCATTTTTGTATAATTAACTTTAACAAATTTATTAATAATTATAGGTGCAACACATTGAATAAATGCCAATACTGACAATGTTACCAATACAATTCCATTGTCATTTATTAATAAAACCGTATAAAAAACAACCGTAAAAATTGACACAACCAAATTAGGTATTTCCCACATATGAAAGTCTGTTATCCTCTCAAAATCATCACTAATTCTTTCTTTTCCTTGTCCATATTTAATCTGACTTAATGCCGATAAACTTTGTATACCTATACAATTGTAAAAACTTAATTTTAATTTCTGTTTAACATTCTCAATTTTAATATTAGTGTAGTATTCCCAAAAAAAGGCCAAAACAAATCCAACTACTAAAATCTGCATCAAACCTCTAACAACTGTCTCCATACTATTGAACTTTGAGTTCGTAACATCTCTTACAAGATTTGAAATCATTTGAGAATATATACCTAAAATAATAACTTTAAAACAACTCATAAATATATTATTTAAATACATTTTTTTTGATTCTCTTTTTACATTAAACATAAATTCATCTTGCATTTCATCTTTCCTCCGCCCCTTGTCTCATATATTCTAAACTTACACTCTAACTAAAAGTCCAAATAATCTAATTCATTTACTGTATTATATCATTTAGCTTTATAATATACTAGACTTAGTGATTCACAATAATCTTCTGGTCTAATTTTCTTTTTTTCACACATTCTTATATATTTTTCCATATACCCCTCCCACATTATATTACTCTCCCCATCAACATACTTCTTCCATTGTTCAAAACTCCATACAAACTCATCCTCCTGTGGCAACATAACGCATGGCTTCATTTTACCCAATTCATTCATAGCCCAATTCAAATTTCCTGCATTACAAGCCAAACAACATTTTGAATATAATGCTTCGTCTATTTCCTTTGCATGAAAAATTATCCTTTCCCAATCCTCAATTTCAAGCTTTGAGCTATATTTATTTTGAAGTTTCCTTATCTCCCTATATACTTTTCTATCATAATCTGGATTATATCCATAATTGGAATTTTTTATATTTATTGCTTTACCAATCTTACTTATTGTCCCAATTTTTACTTTTATTGGTTTTAACACTATTGCTGTTTTTATATATTCTTCTAATTTACTTAAAACTTCTTCACTTACAACAATATTTATAAAAAAACTAATGTTATTTTTATTTAACCACCTACAGCTTTCTTTTAATTGTTCAAATCCATATGCATTATAACAATTATTTTCATAATCTAAACAACTCGTCCCATATAAAGTAATTGCTATTCTATCAAATAAATATAATATTTCCTTATTAATTTTTGACAATAATGAACCGTTTGTATTTAATTCCAGCTTTAATCCCATTTTTTTTGCTCTTATAACATATTGTTCAAAATGTGGATGTAATAATGGTTCCCCTCCTGTAAAAGCCAAAGTTGTTAAATGAGGACCCGCAAAATCTAATAGATTATAAAACATTTTATCTTCTATAAAGATCCCATTATCTTTATTTGCTGATTTATAACAATGAAAACATGAGAAATTACAAGCGTTTGTTAATTCAACTTGTATACGTTTCGGATAAAATTTTCCCTTTTTTCCTATAACTCTACTATTAAAATCACACTTTTTTTCATCAACAATTTCAAATAATGGGCTATTTAAACAGTATTTAGAAACTTCATCCAAAATATTTGCTAATAAAGAACTATCCATATTATATTTTTTTATTATGTAGTATGTAATTTCCTTCACCGTTTTTTTACCATTTGTTAATATAAATATATCTTCTTGAACAGAGTGTAATCTATATGCATTTCCACTAATAAAAACAAGTAGATATTCTCCAAAGTATCGATATTCACTAATTTTTAAACTCTTCATGTATATCATATATTTTTCTCCTATACAATAATTTCATCTATCTTTATTCTCAAACCTTGTTCAAAGAATAGCGTACACGCAATAATTGTCTCAAATTATTTAAATAATCCGGCACACATTTTTCTAAATCATTTATTCTAACTAAGGTTTTCTTAATCGTATGTTTAACAATAAGGCAAAATACTTCATCACTTTCCTGCACATCTCCATTTGTACATAATGAGTTATGTAGACAATCACCACCACATACATACCTGCACCAACAACTCTTACATTTTAGTCGATTATCAACATCCAAATCATTAAATACTCTTTTTAATTCATAATCTCTATACACATTCCCCAAAACATATCTCTTCATTCCGACAAAACTATCGCAGGGGTAAATATCACCTACAGGAGTTATTGCAAACTTTTCTTTTCCTGCATGACACCTATATACATAAACTTCTTTAAGAATCAATCGTTTTATTATTTTACCAAAATAATCGTTATCATTAACAAAAAAAAGCACATCATCTATTTTGTTATTTTTTACACATATATAAAAATATTCAACTAATTCATTAACCATTTTATAAACATTGTTAATATTTGATTCATTAATAACCAATTCATTATTTTTCTTTAATCTAACAAGTTTCATTTGTATACTTGAAAATCCTATTTTTTTGTTATTCTTTATTAAGTCAACAAGACTTTTTGTCTTTGATGTTATTACAGCAAGCGACCAAATACTCTTTAAGTGATTAGAAAAAATCATATTATTCTTCAAATTCATATAATTTTTATATAAATCATCATATGTTCCTAAACCATTTTCATAAATTCTACATAAGTTATGCTGTTCTTTTGAGCCATCTATACTTATGCCTAAATTAACATTATACTTATCTAATATCTTGCATGCATTTTCATTTAACAACGTTCCATTTGTACACAAAAATATTTCCAAATTTTTATTTATAAACTTTTTTCTAAAGATTTTCAAAGTTTCTTCCAGTAATTTAACATCTAATAAAGGTTCCCCACCGCTTACAAAATCAAGACGAAAATCATATACTTCATTAAAAGTATTTATAAAATAGTCAGCAATTTTTTCCAATGTAACAGAATCAAATTCTTTTTTTTCATTTATATTATTCCCACCATAATTTGCAAAACAATATTTGCATCTTAAATTACATTTTGTTACTGGAGCTAAAGAAATATATATCTTTTTATTATTTGAATTAACTATATCTGCTTTATTGTTAGAAAAAAAACGTCCATTGTTTTTTAAATAATTCAATATTTTCATAGAATGCTTATCTATCTGTCGCAAGTCTTTTTTCTTAAGTGCATAATATAGGCTTTCTCTAATTTCTACACATTCCATATAAAAACTATCAAATAAATATTTCTTACATCCATCCTCAAAAACATAATAATTTTTATACTCCAATAATTTCATATTTCTATCGTTGATGTTTTACTAATTAAAAACATCATTCTTCTCCTTTCTACAACATCAAACTGTAAATTATTATTTTTTATATTTTATTCAATTTTTAATACATAGTTCAAAGCATTATAGCATTATATTAATTTCTGAATAAATAATTATAGCTATAATATATTAACCAACTTGTTTTTAATAAATTTATTATAAAAAAGACATCAAATGCATTGATTAAACTAAATAATTTTTAACACTTACATTTGATGTCTCCCCCAGGTTAATTATTTTTATTATATTAACAGCAACCTGTATTTGCACCACCAGTCTTATTACTTCCGCATTTTCCACCACCAACTTTTATATGGTCGCTTTCTTTTAACTTGGAAACAAATTCCTCTAAAGTCATATTTTTTCTCCTTTCTTATAAAATTATATTAAATATTAATTTATAATTTCCGTCAAAATTTTCTAAACATCTTTTAGTATTGTAGTCTAATTTTATAATTACTAAAGAACTCAATCCATAACAATGAAAAGCGTTAATAAATATTGTTTTTCCTCTTCTCAGTTATATTTAGAAAAAAATTCGGAAACTAAAATCAATTTAATATCATCATATTATTTTCTAAATTGATTCTTGTAAAATAATGTATTTAATAATATCACCAATTGAATTAAATCTAACATCAAAATCTATAATAATATTAAATGTATTTTCTATTTCAACAATCAATTTTACTATTTCTAATGAATTGAGATCTAGACAATTTTTGTTATCTCCATTTAAAGTTGTATCATAATTAATGTTCATTTTTCCAAATTCTTTAATAAGAATTTGTCCTAATTTTTCCATAATAACTTTTTCTTCTTTCATTTTTCCCTCCATTTATTTACTTTGAATTTATACATTATTCATACTTTATTTTCACATATTATTTTATATACATTAGTAGTAATTTCATATGCATCGAACATCTTTGCTTCCTCGTTATAAATATATATTAAAATATCATTTTTATAATCATAAATAAAATTCATATTTTCGGTTAATGTGGCACCACTATGACTAACAACTTTTTTCTTCTTATCAATTTGTAATCCCCAATTATACTCATAATCTTCTTCAATAATTCGTTGAATATTAAACTTTAAATATTCAACGACCCACTTATAAAAATCATATGGTGTTGAATATAATCCACAAGCTGAATAAGTTAACTCATATGGAAGAAAATTTTTTTTATAATATATATCATTCTCAATTTCATTTCCTTTTAAAAAAAATGTATTCTTAAGGTCAAAATCATTAAAAATTGTATTATTCAAATAACACTCAAAACTCATATTAGTCACTCTCTCTATTATGTCCCCAAGCAAATAATAGTTTGAATTTGAATAATTTGTTTTAGTCCCTGGTTTGAATTTAGTATTATTATTTAATATATCAATGATTATCATTTTCTTTAATTGGCTAGCATCATATAAATTTATTATTTTTATTAATTTCTCTTTATACAATGAATCATTAAGATAATCCACAATACCACTCTGCATAGTCAATAAATTTCTAATTGAAACATCTCCTATTTGACATTTCTTACAATAGATATCATAAATTGATGTTTCTAATGTAACACTTGTTGTAGAAATAAGTTCATTAACTGCTGCTGCAGTAAACTGTTTGGTTAATGATGCAAACGGCAACACAGACTTTCTATATATTTTATTTCCATATTTTTCATCTAAAAGAATGCTATTTTCTCTTGTTACCAATACAAAGCCTTTAAATCTTATATATTTAAAATACTTGTTTAATATATTCTTTACATCGTATAACATCCACTTCGTCCCTTCACTAACCAAAAATCATTTATACATTTCTATATTTTTACTTAGAAAATTATAATCCCAATACAAAATTTCATTAATAAAATAACAAAGATTTTTTTCATTTAATGATTTCATCTTTTATTTTCCGCATTAATCATCTCCCATATTCTAATTAAAGTATATTTACTATATCATTTGTTTATCAAGTTCACAATTAGCAATTGAATTGATTACACTTAACTATCGCATGATAATATTATTTTAGTTATTTAAATAATTTTCCTTATAATCTTTCATTCCTATTGTATCCATACCATTTTTTCCATATACCTCCAACATATTTTTAAAATAATTTAGTGTAATATTATTTATAAATGCCCCTATATTTAAGCTATATAATTTCAAATTGCAAAATTTAAGAAGAAAATTGTCCGCTTTAATCTTGAAAATACAAGAATCCCCAAAGATCTTACCAAAACACGATATATACAAATCAAGTATTTGTAATCTGACTAAACAATTCCGTTAAAAAACGCCAATCAACCAAAGAATACCACATCGATTATACTTATATTAAAGAAAATTTCTAGCTTAAAAAATAACTTGTAGCACCTCAAAATAAAAATGACTTTCTAAAATAGAACTATAGCCACAAAAGGTTTGTATTACATTCTTTGCGGAGAAAATCGATTAAAGACTTATCATAACAATAAATTTGGACTCAGATGGCTTCTACGAAAGTTTATATTTGTCCAAATGGTTTTGGGTATACCCTGAAACTATGTGCTTACTTTATAATTATCTTAAAACCAAAAAAAGCTAATTACTATCAACATAAAGACGAAATCAGAAACTATATTTAGCAAACCTATAACTCCCATGACGAAATTGATGTTCATAAAACCGTACACGCATATCTTATTCATAAATGTTACGATATCAACCGATTTACGGTTTACAAATTATAATCAGTTATTCTATTCTTAATCTCAAAGGAAAAAGTAGCTTATGAACATAGTATAACTCATAAAGTATACAAAAACAAATTGAATCAGAATTTTTTTAAAAAAAGAGCAAATCAAAAAAAGTATATTGATTTTACTTATCTATTTCTAACAAATAGCAGAAAACTGTATAATTACACTATTATTGTTCTGCACGACTACAGTATCGTTGCCAGGCAGCTGATATATAAAGATATTTTTAATACTAGAAAGACATTTTGATTTATCATCATTATTATCATATATAAAAAAATTCTATACCACAGTGGAAGGATTCACATATGTACTATGTACATTACAATCATGTGTGTCCTCATTTTTATAATAATTACAAAACGCCTTATTATACACACTATGTAATTTTGTAAATTCTATAACAACATCAAATATTAGAGCATAGGGTTACAAAAAGCTTAACACCAACACTTATATAATTCTTTATTTTTGTTTTCTCCAATATATTATTTCTTATATTAAACATTGTTTTGAAGCAAATTGTTCATTCACTTTATTTTTTTAAATACATTGTAAATCTTTTTATTATAATATCTCCTATAAAAATTATTATCTTTTAATTTCCTTGCATATTCAAAAAAAACTTAAAAACTTATTATTGTAATTAATTTAGTTTATTTTCATAATACATTACATATCAATTAATTCCTGAATCTCATTATATGCTTCCAATAATATCTGTTGTATACAGATTAAACTTTGAACAGATAAATTTCCATCTATATCTCTTTTATTCTTTTCTTGAAATTCTCCATGTAATATATAGTCCGATTTTACTGATAATGCTCTTGACAAACTTCCTAGTGTATATGCCGAAAAACTCTTTTTACCAGTTTCAATTTCATATAAAAAAGACGATGATATATCTGCTGCCTCAGCCAACTCTTCTCTTGTCATTTTATTTTTTAGACGCAAACTTTTTATACGTCCTCCTATTATCACATTGTCCATGACACCACCTCCAAACATATACATTTATTCCATTTGAATTTTATCAATTATTTTAAAGTATTGTAGATATATTACTAACCATCCATTTTTTGCTACTATAATTTATACTATTTTATCATTTTACTATTTTACGTTCTTTTTATCACAAAAAACAAGCTGCTTGATAACATATCATCACATTTTCATTTTTTTTTGATATTCTTTAAATCGCAATAGCAAACTAAGTTAATAGTGTATTTATATTGGAGGTAAATTTCCATGAAAGACAAGCTTGAATTATATTTACAAACAGAACTACATTTCAGTTCCATAGATTCAAAAAAAATTACATATTGTCTTGAAGGCATCTTGTCCGAAATGAGTAAATTATTAATTATATTCACAATTGCCATTACTTTTGGATATGCCTATGAAGTTTTAATATCCACATTTATACTATTATCTATTCGCTGCAATTGCGGCGGATTACATTTTTCGCATTATTTCAGTTGTTTTACATTTACATCTGTATTTTACCTTGCAACAATTATTCTCTCTCAATTGCCATTGCCTAATCCTATTTTAGCATGCGGGCTACTTATAACTTTGGAAATATTTTCATTAATCGGACCTATTACTTCACCAATGCGCCCTCGGTTAACACAATCAGACGTTCAAAAGTATTCGTCCCGCACTACTTTTATACTGCTAATATATTCTTTAATACTTATTCTGTCGGAATCACTCCCCTATAGAAATCTCATCTATTGGGTTATTGTGTTACAAATATTCCAATTATTATGTGCTAAAATTGCACAGAAAGGAGAGTCATATGAAAAAATTTATTACACCAAAGATTTATAAGTTATGTACATTATGTCTAGCTTTAACAGTCATTTTGACCTCTAAGCATGCTAGTTATCTTTTCTTTGGTGAACCAAAGTTTCCAACTGAAGCATAACAAATTTCGACATGTGTCACAATCTGCAATAGCATGACTCATATAAGACTTTTGCATAAGTTATATCAGTTGTTAATCGGGTAGGAAATAAACAATTATATCATCTAACAACGCATAGTCCAGTAAGCAAGAGAGTTTTCACCTCAAACTTCTCACGGAACCGTATGTGAAATTCTCCCTTTATATGACTCTTATGATATTGCGAACAGAAAGATGGTTTTCATTTTCACATAAACGTGAACCATCTTTCTGCTATTCATCCATATTCATGAAATTTCCTATATTTACATTTGACTAATCTACATTCTATACACTGCAATATACATTCATTCCATAACTAACAAATTAAATACACCAAAATAATTACTCTATCCCATTAGCATTGGATTAAGTATATTAGCAATTATATAAATTTCATACCCAGTTCTCTTATAGAATTTCGGAAAGTTAATCTTAAAATCTTATCTCTGATAAAAGAAAGTATATCAAAGGAAATCACAATCACCGGCTTAACCAGTGATTTGCTTAGCGACCTATAAGGCCTCTTTACTAGCGTCTGAATCTAAAGACCCGTCGAAATGGTCTACTCAACGCAACATCAGTTACTTACTTAGCCCCTAAACTTACTATTAATTGTTTTTCTTTACTGGCTCTCCAGTAAACGTACCAACATACTTTTTGATAGTCATCTGGTCATATTCCAAATCTTCTTGTAATTGATTTCGAATATTTTCTTTGTATTTTTTCCTGCTGTATCATCATAATAACCCCTACACCAGAAATGTCTATCTCCATATTTATATTTCAGATTTGCATGTTTCTCAAATATCATCAAAGTACTTTTTCCCTTTAGATATCCCATAAAAATAAAATATGAAACACTCATTTTGGGTGGAATTTCAACAAACAAATGAATATGATCTGGACATACTTCTCTTCTATAATATTTACACCTTTTCTTTTACAAAGCATGGTAATAATATCGCGAATATCTTCTCTTAAATTTCCATACGCTACCTTTCTTCTATACTTTGGTGCAAAAACTATATGATACTTACAATTCCATGTTATATGTGATAAACTGTTATTGTTATTCATACAGACAATCTCCTTTGTTTTTTAATGTGGTTGGCAGACCATCATTATTATAACAAAGGAACTTATCATTGCACATCGCTTAATCTCTTTCCACCACCCGCATAACAGATGGTTTATTTATTTGCTACATTCCATTTTTTTCTCCAAGAGAAACTACATTTCGCAAATGAGACCTCTAGGTCTATATAGGCAAAAAGTACTCCATATCTATACTAACGGAGTACTTCTTCCAATCATTAAAGAAAAACATATATAATTCTGTTCATCAATCATTTTATTTTCCAACAACAGTTCTATTTTGTACTTTTGAATCAAACTCTTCAGATGATGCAATCCAATTCCCCTATCACATCCTTTTGTGCTATAACCCCTTTGAAACATTCTTTTCATCTCTTGATTTTTCAGTTCAACATGGGGATTTGCTATTCGTATCACAATTCCATCTCCTTTTTCAACTTCAAAAACAAGAAATTCAGTTTTACCATTCTGCTTCATATCCTGAATTGCATTATCAAAAAGCGTTCCAAGAATTTCAATCATATAAATCTCATCCACTTCACATTTTTCCAAGCTACATTTCAATTTTATTCGCATTCTTAAACCTGATTCCTGTGCTTCAATCATCTTTTCATAAACATGAGCTATTAGTATAGGATTTTTTAGTGCCATTACTTGTGCTGGCATCTCATAATCTGTCAATCTTTGTAGATACCTTTTTTGTTCTTCCACCAATATTTTGTAGTCACTGTATATGTTATGTAATGAGTACACTGCATCTAAATGATTCTGAAATTTATGTTGCCTATTACGAATTTGTTCAATCACATTCTCAAATGCCTTAAAATATCTACTACGAATTTTTTTCTCATAATAATACCTCATTAACCGAGTACTTAATAACCACAGCAAACTCAAGCCTATCATAATATAAAGATAATCAGCTAATTCAAGTTCCAATGTCATATTATAATCAATAATCTTCGTTATTATAAGAATAAGACTAAAAAACAACACGGCTATATACAATATTTCTTGTTTATTACACCATTTTTTCAAATACCAAATTGGTATTCTTTTTAATATAATATAACATAGAGCAACACTTTCTAATGCTGCTAATAGTTTACAACTATTATCGCTCAATCTGTTATTAAATATAAATAAAAAAGGAAATAAGCTTATCAACTCTACTAATCCACCTATTACCAAGCTCAAAATCAGTGTAATTACACTCTCTTTCCAAGGAACTCTATATCCAATCTTTACATATAACAGTGTAAAAAAATAACATACATATACCTCTTCACTTGGAATAAACATAATGTAAACTGTTTCTGCTAATATAAATAATATTGACCACACCATACGAACATCTTTCCTTTTCCCTTGCAAACCATTTATAATAAGCATGCTACATAAAATTTCTGATATAATCGCACATACAGTCTCCAGATATTCTATATTCCCCATTTTCAATAGCCCTTCTTTATATACAATTCATATTGTCTTCGAAAACTTTTTTTCAAAACACTTCCCATACAAATTTGCTCATCAATGCCTTTTAATTTAATAAATTGATTAACATAATCTACTGATTCTATATAATTGATATTAACTGCTGTTCCCTTCAATGGTAATAAAAAAATGTAACTCGTAACTCTCTTTAAAAATTGCTTCAATGGTAAATTAGGAATTTCAATACATTCCTTATCAGTATAAATATGTAAAATTCTATTTTGATGAACCACATATCGAATTTCAGATATATCTATCGAATAATTAATACCATCATTTCTAAAATACATTCTCTCTGGTAATTTTGATGCTCTTTCACCCCTTGTTAGTACTTCATCAATCAATCGACTCACTCGTTCATCATCTATTGGCTTCTCAATATAATCATAACAATGAATACGGTGTAACAAATCCACTTCTAATCCAGCAATAGAAGTAATAAATACAATTTCAGTTCCGGCACAAAAAGGACATTCACGTATCCTTTCTGTAAAAGTAATCCCTGAAAAGTCATTTCTTTTCTGAGGATGTAAAATAATATCCACTAAAAATAAATCCATTCTGTGCATCAATGCAAAACCAAGAGCATCTTCTTCGTCCGAAAAAGTGTGAACCATTATTTCCTGCTTCATCGAATTAATAATCTTAACCAGTCGTTTTCTTGTCAATTCATTATCTTCCAATATAAGTATATGTTTCATCTTACTCCTTTAAATCAGACTTCAAAACACGAATAAAATACTCCAGCAGACGTATCAAGCTTCTTACAGTTTTATCCTTTGATGTGTTTGTTACTATATATTTTAGAATATCATCCTCATTATATGGATCATCCGCGACAAAATCATTCAAATCCACCTCATATTTTCGATGAATCTGTATTGCCTTGTCCAAAGTCATAAGTGTTTTTCCACTTTCAATTTTTCGATAAGAAGAAACATCCCAATATAGTTCATCTGCAAACGCCTGTTGTGTCAGACCAAGTTTTTCCCTTAATTCTTTGAGTTTCCTGCCAATTTCTGCAATCTCTTCATCACTTATCATTCTGTCCATGTTCCGAGTTACTCCTTTTTTAACAATATTACCAATAGACAGTATGCTACTGTTATAGATTTATATTCCACATAACATGATTTTAATTCCACATGTCTTTTCTAAGTTCCAATTATAATCCGAAATCTAATACTTCTAACCTTCTTTTACTGCATATCAAGCTACTGCTCTAGCCTAATAAAAAACAAAAAAATTTAATCTTTATTTAAAATAAAATATCATAGACTTTGCATAATACATGTGATATAGTGATACAAATTATAAAATGAAATTCTACAATACCCTACCCAAAATTAATACCTGGCCAATTTTACATATAAAATACCGTTTCATAAAAAACTGTTATAAACCATCAATTTCTTGTCATACTAAAACAGCATCAAACACATGAATAATTTGCGCACTCTATTATAAGCGTAAACCAGTCATTGCTGATGCTGTTTTTATTGTTTCTTTATCTTTCCCCTTAATGCATATGTGCATATTTTTCTTTTGTTGCCATCCCCCCTCTGATATGTCTTTCTGATTTGTTCAAGTCTAAGATTTTTCTTACTTCAATTGCTAATGACGAATCTATATTTTCAAGTCTTTCAGTGAGATCTTTATGAACCGTCGATTTGCTGACACCAAATATTTTGGCAGCCTGCCTTACAGTAGATTTATTTTCTATCATATAATTGGCAAGACTTATTGCTCTCTGACTTAATCTTTCATCTGCTATGTATGTATTTTTCCTTCTCCTGTTCCTAAAATTCAGCTTTTCCACTTTAAAAGCTCCTCTTATTTTTTTACATCTTATGAGAAAGCTGTTTATTTTATGACAGGCTGTTAAGGAAATTTATTTTGCCTGAAAATTCTTGACTTAAAATCTATTTTTCATTACACTAAAAATAAATATCAACAATTTATGAACGGAGGAGTTATATGCCATTTATTGATTCAAAAGTAACAGTTTCACTTTCAGCTGAAAAAGAGGAAAATATTAAACAGAAACTCGGACATGCTATCGGAACACTAGGCAAAACAGAAAGCTTTTTAATGGTTGGTTTTGAAGATGATTACAGCCTTTACATGGGCGGAAACAAATTAGAAAAAGGTGCTTTTGTTTCGGTGCGTGTATTCGGTAAAATCAACTCATCACAAAGCAATGAAATGACAGCAAAAATCTGTCAGATATTTGCCGATGAACTTGATATTCCGGGTCAAAATGTATACGTCACATATCAGGGCATAGCCGACTGGGGCTGGAACGGAAACAATTTCTAATATAATTTTAGTTATTGTTCACACCGACATAATGTTCACATCCGCGTTGTGATTGACAAATAACAGATATGTCATTAAAAACAAATAAGCAGACAATAATATTCATATTTATTGTCTGCTCTTTTATTTTTATCTTCTTTTATTTATATATTGCACTAATCTAATCATGTACATTTAAGCCATGAAGCATTTTTACAAATTCAGGATTGCTATGGTCTACAATCTCACTGTGTCCAAGGTCAAGTTTTGCAATTTCTTTCATATCTTCATCTGAAATCTCAAAATCCCATACATCCATATTCTGTTCCATGCGTTCTTTGTGAACTGACTTCGGTATTACCACAACACCTCTCTGCACATTCCATCTGAGAGCTACCTGTGCCGGTGTCTTTCCGTACTTCTCACCTATAGCAGCAAGAACCGGATGTGTAAATATTCCATGATTTCCTTCAGCAAACGGTCCCCATGCTTCCGGTACAACTCCGTACTCTTTCATAACGCTGAGTGCATTTTCCTGTTGGAAAAACGGATGTAATTCCACCTGATTTACCATCGGTTTTATGTCTACTGTCTCACAAAAATCTGCCAATATATGAGGATAGAAATTGCAAACTCCGATTGCTTTAAGCTTGCCTTCTTTGTACATTTCCTCCATAGCACGGTAAGCACCATAGTAATCACCCATCGGCTGATGAATAAGATATAAATCTAAATAATCTGTTCCAAGTTTTTTCAAAGATCTCTCCACAGCAGCTTTTGCACCTTCATAACTTGCATCCTGTACCCATAACTTTGTAGCAATAAAAAGTTCTTCTCTAGGCACTCCGCATTTTGCGATTGCTGCTCCAACAGCTTCTTCATTCATATAAGCTGCTGCCGTATCGATAAGACGATATCCGCTTGCAATTGCATCTGTGACAGCTTTTTCGCACACATCAGCTTCAGGAACCTGAAAAACTCCAAATCCGAGAAGCGGCATTTTTAATCCGTTACTTAATGTAGTGTATTCCATAATTTTACTCCTTTCAATTCTCTTATAACGTTGTCTGGTGTAATGTATCATTGATACAGTACACTGGTTATTTTCCATTTTTAATGGAAGATTTAAAGAATTATCTCTTAAATTCATTGTCTAAATTATAGTGTTAAATTCCTCAAATGAACAATATTTAATTTTTATACTGCTATTCATTTAATGAATACTATATATTGATTTATAATATAAATCTGCTAAACTGTTAATTAAGTAAAACAAGGAGGTTTTTAATCATGTTAGAAACATACCAGCTTGAGCAGCTTATAGCTTTTGCAGAATACAAAACTCTGTCCAGGGCAGCCGAAGTCCTTCATATTTCACAGCCTTCTTTGAGCCGTACTATGCAGCAGATTGAAAGTGAATTTCAGGTTTCTCTCTTTGAAAGACAGAAAAATAAAATCACTCTTAATGAAAACGGCAGGCTTGCAGTCTCCTATGCCAGAAAGATAGTGGATGATGTTAATGACATGGTATTCCATGTGCGTTCATTTGACCGCATGAACAATACAATAAGCGTTGGCTCATGTGCTCCCATGCCAAGCCAGCTGCTGACAAAACTGCTCCGCAGCATTTATCCTGACATGACACTTTCCTCCGAAGTAAAAAAGACTGACGTTTTAACAGTCGGTCTTTTTAATGATACATATGATTTTATAATTCTTCCGCAAAAACCTGATAATACAAGCGGACTCTTTATAAAAACTTTTTCAGAAGAACACCTGATGTTTTGTCCTACAGACACACACAAATTTGCACATGAGAGAAGCCTGCATCTTTATGACATAAATGGTGAAAACATGATAGTCATGCCAAATCTCGGTTTTTGGCGTGATATAATCGACGAAAAAATGCCCGATTCAAAATTTTTTGAGCAGACAGACCGCACGGCATTTGAAGAACTTATCCAAGCCTCAATACTGCCTTATTTCACGACTGACATTGCTTTTAATGATTACATACAGCCAAAAAATCGTGTGTATATTCCTCTCATTGACCCTGAGGTAAACGTAACATTTTTCCTCATTGTCAAAGAAAGTAAAAAACAAAAATTTACGCAAGTGTTTAAAAACATTTGATTATATCTGCTGCATCTGCCTATATTCCAAACATTTCAGCACATATTTTCATGCCTGAATCAGTTTTGAATATTTTGTTATACGCATGCTCAACCACATCTTTTGACAAGCCATCCTCATACATATTTACAAGAAAATCTGCCTCAACAAGGATTTGATAATCTATCCCATTTATGTCATCATATGTATGATGATGGGCTATAAGATACATCACTCTCTCTGCTACATCTTTCATAAATCCAAGCTTTGTAAGCAATTTTTCTGCAAGCGCAGGTCCCTCTTTTTCCTGAAGTTTTCCATTGCAATTCCCATATTTTTCTTCACACAAATGTATTCCTATATCGTGAGTCAATGCCGCAACTTCAATAATAAACAATGTGTGCTCATCGACATTTTCCATTTCAGCAATAAGCTTCGCATAACTGTGGACTTTGCAAAAATGCTGTATTCTTTTCGCATCTCCGTTGTATAATTTTATCATTTCATAATGTAATTTATTTAACATATAATTCCTTCTTTCTTTATCTGCAGCTATTTTTATATCCGATACTTTATCCATTATATTTACTTTTTAAGTTGTTTTCAATCACACATTACCGGCATCAATCCACGGCTGATTTTTCTCCCGTTTAGAATATATCTCACAAAGCCACGCTATAACAGCCTGTTTTTTCTGCACAAACGGCTCTCTGTGGCTTAAAAGAATGTATGATGCAGGTATTTTATTCAGCAGGTCTATCTGTTGTTTCACCATTCCTGCATTGTAAACTGTTTTGTTACCCTTATGAGCCGGATATAACGCATCACCAAGCAGACAATATGTCTCATCTGCCATAAGTGCCAGCGAACCTTTCGCATGGCTTGACGGCATTGGAAAAATACTCAGATTTGCTTCTGATTTATCTATGCGTATTTCCTCTTCCACAACTTCCCCAATATGTGTATATTTGTATGTATTTTTTCCCTGATACAGCTTAGACCATTTTATGTATTGCAGATTTGCAATATGGTCAGGATGAAAATGGGATAAAACAATTTTAATATCTTTTCCTTTTTCCTGGGAAATTTTTGAAAGCATGTCCGAGACAAAACTATTTTTTCCAACATCATATACCCATAAATAATCTTCGCCCTCTATAACACATACATTCGCTGAAAGCGGTTGCATAGTTGGTGTGATATAACTGATTTTATCTGTGATATTACGCCACATCGGTATATTATTTTTATCTGAATTTAACTGAATTTTATCCTGCATACAAATCTCCGTTTAAATATTTACTATTTTTGCCACACATTTTTAATTTTAACAACGATTTTGCCGGTACACCAGCCTTACTTACTAATCGTATTATAACATTATATGGCAAATATTTTGCAAAGTAAAAGAGTACCTCTTTAAAGAAGTACCCTTTTATAAAATGAATTGTATAAAATAGTATTATTCAGTTGCCTGAATAGCGTCGTAGCCTGTTTCCTTTGTTCTGATTTTCTGAGCTGTTCTTATCTCATAGCTGAAAATCTTTCCGTCACCTGTCTCTCCCGTAAATGCCGCTTCCTGAATGGCATTTATCGTCTTTTCTTCCCATTCTTCTGATGAGACAACAATCTCAAATTTAATCTTAGGCTGCATCTGCATGTCAACCTGCATACCTCTTACAACCTCTTTATATCCTCGCTGGATTCCACATCCCATAACCTGTGAAACAGTCATTCCATTTACACCTATTGAATTTAATGCAGCTTTTACATCCTCAAACTTTTCTTCTCTTATAAAAGCATCTATTTTAATCATCATATATATCATCCTCCTAGACATACACACTCTTTACTGGTCAAGTCCGTTGAAACTTGGATAAGCACTCTCGCCGTGCTGTGAAATATCAAGTCCAAGCTGTTCCTCACGCTTATCAACACGAAGCGGTGTAAATAATCTTACAATTGCTACGCATATTAAAGTTCCCACTACTGCTACAGCCGCTGTTACAAGAATACCAGCTATCTGTGCAACAAACAAGTGATAATCACCAAATATAAGTCCGTCCCATTTTGCTGTGCTGTTTATTGATTTCTGTGTAAATATACCTGTTGCAATTCCTCCCCAGATACCACCGATACCATGACATCCAAAAGCATCAAGCGCATCATCTATTTTAAGCTTTTTCTTTATAAGTGCCACACCAAAATAACAAATCGGACTTACAAGTGCTCCGATGATAAATGAAGCCCAGATTGGCACAAAACCTGCTCCCGGTGTGATTGCCACAAGCCCTACAACAAGACCTGTACTTGCTCCGACGAGTGTTGTCTTTTTACTGATAACAGTATCAATAAGCATCCATGAAAGAAGTGCTGAAGCTGCTGAAATTGCCGATGTCATAAACGCATGAGCTGCAAGTCCGTCTGCTTTAAGTGAACTTCCCGCATTGAATCCAAACCATCCAAACCAGAGAAGTGATGCTCCAAGCACAACAAACGGAATATTGTGAATACGGTATGTCGTAACCTCATAACCGCGTCGTCTGCCAAGAATAATCGCAAGTACAAGTGCACTCACACCTGAACTGATATGTACCACATCTCCGCCTGCAAAATCGACAGAACCCATTGCTGCGAGAAGTCCTCCTTCACCCCATACCATATGAGCCATCGGATAATAAACTATTACTGACCATATTGCAACAAATATAAATAATGCCTTAAATTTCATTCTTCCAACAAGAGAACCTGTTATAAGTGCAGGTGTTATCATGGCAAACATCATCTGAAATGCACAGAATACAAGATGCGGTATTGTATCCGCATATGGACCCGGTTTCATTCCGACATGATTTAAACCAATCCATCTTAAATCACCTATAATTCCTCCATGATTGCCTCCAAATGCAAGAGAATAACCAAACAATGTCCACATTACAACTGAAAGTCCCATAATTGAAACACACGCCATCATTGTATTACATACATTTTTTCTCCTTACAAGACCTCCGTAAAAAAATGCAAGTCCCGGTGTCATAAAAAACACAAATGCCGTACAAATGAGCATAAACGCTGTATCACCTGAATTCATAAAACTTTACCTCTCTTCCCAAAATATATTTTCTAAAAAGCAAAAAAGATGCCTAGAGCTTTCTCAAGCTTTAGACATCTTCGTCATGCTTTGCAGTATAGCACAAGTCATTTTTGATTGCAACCATTTTTTTACAGATATATCCAAATTTTGTAACAGTTTAGCTTTTCATCTCCTACATTCATAAAGCTGTCAGCCGCTGCTATACAGCTACTATTTATTTCAAATTCTTTACACTGTTTTTCCCCGACATACCGCACAGCCGCCCTTATTCCCGATACAAAATGCACAATCCTTAATTCTTTCCACGCACTCCTTTTTTGTCACAATAAAAATTCCTATACAGCTTTTTACCGGATGCATATTTCCGTTTTCATCAGTGGAAACTCCAACCTTTTCACCATCTGTCAGCTTTACAAGCTTTGGAACCACATCTACATCCATTCCATAAAATCCCGGTCCGAAAGAGTCCGATACATACTTTTTATGTCTTACGCTATGCTTTCTCTCTATATACTTCCTAAGCCAGTCTCTAAGTACATCTGTCGCTGCTATCATTAAACATTCAACATAATATTTTTCAAGAAGAGAACTTTCTTTTAATTTACTCTCATCAATTTCCTTTATTCCAAATGTATAAAGATAAATGCAGTCTATGTCTCCGTCTTTTACATTCATTCTCTCGAGTGCATTACATTTTATTTTTTCTTCTCCAAACACAAATCTCTCCGATGTAACAACACTCTTATCCAGTTGTTTCAATAAAACTTCTATTTTTTTTCCAATAAAAAATTTGTCATATGATGCACTTATGATTTCTTTATGCTGTCTCTTCATCTCCGCATCCATTGTGTCAAATCCACAAGACTTCTCAATTTCTGCTTCCATATCCACAATCAGCTCATTTATTTCCACTTCAAGTATCTCATCTTTCTCCATAAGACACTCCAGCACTTTGCCGTAATTGGCTGCCCTGTGCGGAAAAGTACATTCTGAACAATCTTTTATTTTCTCTCCATTAGCTGTCACAAGATAAACAGGATTTCCGGGACACCTTTTTTTAAGATATAAAGGACAATAGCAGAAAAGGCAATTAAAGTCCTCTTCTGCTATTTTATCTGATACCTTGTGACATGGAAAATATTCGCATTTTTTATTTGAAAAAAATGAATAATTTTCTGCCATTTGTATTCCTCACTTCGTGATATTTTTGTAATATGATATTTAGGTCAACAGATATTTTAAACCTTGTATCACATTATTCACCTGCAATAGCTCTTGCAACGTGAACACCGCTTGCTGACGCATGAGACAGTGAATGTGTCACACCGCTGCAGTCACCGATAACATAAAGTCCCTTAAGCGGAGTTTCAAGATTTTCATCAATCTCAACTTCCATATTGTAGAACTTAACTTCAACACCATATAAAAGTGTATCATCGTTTGCTGTTCCCGGCGCAATTTTATCAAGTGCATAAATCATTTCAATTATTCCGTCAAGTATTCTCTTTGGCATTACAAGACTCAAATCACCCGGTGTTGCAGAAAGCGTAGGTGTCACAAAACCTTCTGCTATACGTGTTGCATTGCTTCTTCTGCCTCTTATAAGGTCACCAAATCTCTGAACCAGAACACCTCCACCAAGCATATTTGAAAGTTTTGCTATACTTTCCCCATATCCGTTACTGTCTCTGAACGGCTCTGAAAAATGTTTTGCAACCAAAAGCGCAAAGTTTGTGTTTTCAGTATGTTTGCTTGGGTCTTCATAACTGTGACCGTTTACCGTAACTATTCCGTTTGTATTTTCATTTACGACAACTCCATGCGGATTCATACAGAATGTACGAACCAAATCTTCAAATTTTGCCGTTCTGTAAACAATTTTACTCTCATAAAGTTCATCCGTAAGGTGTGAAAATACTTCCGCCGGAAGTTCAACTCTCACGCCGATGTCAACACGATTTGATTTTGTCGGAATATTAAGCTCTGAACAGACTTTTTCCATCCATTTACTTCCGCTTCTTCCGGCTGAAATTATACATTTATCACACTCATAATCACCCTTTGCAGTTTTTATGATATAACCGTCTCCATTCTGCAAAACGCTGTCTACAGGTGTATCAAAATAAAAATCTACCTTATCTTTGAGTTCAGCATAAAGATTTTCAAGAACAACATAGTTCTTATCTGTTCCCAAATGTCTCACTGATGCATCAAGCAGATGAAGTCCGTTCTGCACACATAATTTCTTTATCTCAGTATTTGCAGTAGAGTAAAGTTTTGTTCCCTCTCCGCCATATTTAAGATTCAATTCGTCAACATAATACATAAGGTCAAGTGCTTTATTTTTTCCTATATATTCGTACAGTGTACCGCCAAACTGATTTGTTATATTATATTTTCCATCCGAGAAAGCTCCTGCACCCCCAAAACCGTTCATTATTGAACAGCTTTTACAATTTATACAGCTTTTTATCTTATCTCCGTCTATAGGACAAACTCGTTTTTCAAGAGAATGACCGGTTTCAAATACGGCAACCTTAACTTCAGGATTTTTCTTTACAAGTTCATATGATGCAAAAATTCCTCCCGGACCGGCACCTACAATTATAATGTCATATTTCATATAACTTCATCCTCCTTTCAGGATAAAAAACTTTAGAATACAAAAATACAGAAGCATAGCTAAATTTACATGTACAAGTAATTTAACCCGCTTCTGTATTCATTTTACACTAGATGCATATTTTATGCAATCAGATATATTCCGGTACAACGAATAATTATTTTTTTCGTGCTAATATCCTATTTTTTTACTTTAACCGTAATCTTGTAAATCTTTTTCTTAGTAGTAACAGTAACAACTGTAGTACCTTTCTTCTTACCCTTGATTACAACATTATTTCCGCTAAGTGATGCTGTAGCGATAGACTTCTTTGCCACCTTAACTGTAGCTTTCTCAGC